>LULG01000002.1_pt1 | contig 115030 bp, 107 predicted proteins | sample 728211 | NCBI WGS metagenome assembly LULG01 (sample SAMN03860295, study PRJNA289734) | marine metagenome | biome: seawater column; feature: ocean; material: water; isolation source: Red Sea water column Station 169 - depth 200m | place: Saudi Arabia: Red Sea | collected 2011-10-15 | depth 200 m | reverse complement strand
CGACGACGTCTTCGCCGAGCTCGACGAGGGTCGCCGCGAGCAGCTCGCCGAGCTCGTGGGCGACGCCGAGCAGGTGCTCGTCACGGCGGCCGTCGCCGACGACGTGCCCGCTGCGCTCGCCGGCCACCGCTTCGACGTGCACGCCGGCAAGGTCACGGAGGCCTGAGGTGTCCGGCACCCCACCCGACGACGACGGCACCGAGCCGCCCGGCTCCGACGACCCACTCGGCCTGGCCCGCGAGATTGCCGACAGCTACCGCGGGACGGGCGCACCGCTGCGTCCCCGTCGTCGACGTACCGACGGCTCCACCCCCCGCCGGCGCAAGAGTCGGGAGGACCCGACCACCGTCGCCGACGCCCTCGGTGCACTCGTGCGCCAGCAGGGTTGGGACGACCGGCTGTCGGCGCAGCGCGTGTTCACCGACTGGTCCTCCATCGTCGGCCCCGAGGTCGCCCGACACTCGACCGTCGACGGGTACGAGGACGCGGTCCTGCACGTGACCACTGACTCGACGGCCTGGGCCACCCAGCTCCGCCTGCTCGCCCCTCGCCTCGTCGCCCGCCTCAACGAGGAGCTCGGCGACGGCGCCGTCCTCCGCATCGAGGTCCGTGGCCCCCAAGCCCCCTCCTGGAAGCGTGGCCCCCGGTCGGTGAAGGGTCGCGGGCCGCGGGACACGTACGGCTGATCGCTGGGCTCGGGCTGCTGGTGCGCTGCCGGCGGGGGCCTCTTCTAGCTGGTGCGCTGCCGCAGGAGGTCTCGACCCGCTGGTGCGCTGTCTCGGCCTTCGCTGTATCTGGTCTCCGAAAGGGCCTCGACCGGGCGGCGGGCGGGCGCGCTGGTCTGGGGTCTCGGGCTGCGGGTTGGTGCTGGGGTGGACGCAAGCTTCTGCGTTCGTGTGCGGGGGGACAAGGATTCTGCGTTGCCTACGGGATCCCGTCGTGAACGCAGAAGCGTTCGGACTCGGGCGCGCGAACGCAGAGACTTTCGCGCCGACAGCCCGCTATCGGTGGATTCTCAACCGCAGAAGCGCTCTTGCGGTTGCAGATCCACCGATAGGACGCGCAAACGCAGAATCGTGGCCCGAGAACGCAGAAACGAAGAAGCGTGCGTCACCCACGGGGCTCAAGCCAGACCCCGAGACCCGAAACCGTGGTCGGGCCCGCTGCCGGTCGAGGCCCTCTCGGAGACCACCGCCAGCACCAGCCGAGGCAGCGCACCAGCAGGTCACGACCCCCTGCGGCAGCGCACCACCAAGGTCACGACCCCCTGCGGCAGCGCGCCAGCAAGGTCACGACCCCCGCAGGCAGCGCACGAGCCCCCAGCGAGGGCGCGACCCGACCCCTACGACGTCGGCGTCGCCCGGTTCCCCGCAGCGACGCCGAGGCCGAGGGTGACGCCGAGGGCGCCGAGGACGAGGGCGGCGTCGGTGAAGCCGTCCCAGCCGTAGGAGGGGCGAACGCCGATGGCGACGAGGGCGCCGATCGCGGCGACGGCGCCGACGAGGGCGAGCAGCCAGGTGCCGCGGACGGCGACGTGCTGGCGACCGAGGACCCACGAGACGACGGCGGTCCAGGCGGTCGTCACGAGCACGGCGCCGACGACGTCGGAGGGTCGGTGCCACCCGGCCACGACCGTGGACGCGCCGGTGAGGGTCACGGCGAACGCACCGAACGGCACGACGAGGGGCCGCATCCAGCGCGGCGACACGAGGCACAGCGCGCCGACCCCGGCGGCCACGACGGTGGTGTGGCCGCTCGGGAAGCTGTTGACGGGGGCGACGACCCCGTCGACGACGTCGGCGCGCGTGAGCAGGGCGTGCTTGAGGACCTGGGTGGTCACGTTGGCGCCCGCGATCACGGTCAGGGCACCGAGAGCGAGCGCGGCGCGACCGCGGAGGAGCGCCACGACGACGCACGCGAGCGCCACGACGACGATCGCGCCGATGGAGACGTAGCCCAGCACGCTCAGCACCTGCAGCTGCGTGTCGCGGCCGGCGACCACGGTGTTCATCGCGCGCTCGTCGAGGCGCTGACCGAGCGGGGTGCGCAGCACGAACCACGCCAGCACCGTGCACGCGAGCGTCGCGCCGAGGGCCACGACGGCGGCGGTGCCGCGCACGCTCGAGCCCGTCCGGCGGGTCGATCGCGCCGGCGCGGGAGCGACGTCGGGGTCCACGAGGGTCATGCCTCCTACGATGACGGACAGGGTCAACTGCGTCGCGGCGCGCCAACGGGCCTCAGACGCCCGAACGCCCCCCGGGGACGATCGGGGCATGGGGCCCCACCCCGCGCGGCGCTCCTGGAGGGGCTGCGAGCCCGCTCAGCACTACTCTGGACCCGCCGGGCCCGCGGTGACACGAGGGCAGGTGCGCTGGGAGCCACACAATCGCCCGTATACTGGAACAGTGACCACCTCTCCTGACGACGAGACCACGCCCGAGCCCATCGCGGAGGAGCTGGTCTCCCGCTCCCAGGTCGAGGGTTCGTACGACGCGAGCAACATCCAGGTGCTCGAAGGTCTCGAGGCCGTCCGCAAGCGTCCCGGCATGTACATCGGCTCCACGGGCGAGCGCGGTCTGCACCACCTCGTCTACGAGGTCGTCGACAACTCCGTCGACGAGGCGCTCGCGGGCCACGCCACCCACATCGAGGTCGTGCTGCAGGACGACGGCGGCGTACGCGTGGTCGACGACGGTCGCGGCATCCCCGTCGACATGCACCCGACGGAGAAGATCCCGGCCGTCACGCTCGTCATGACGTCGCTGCACGCGGGCGGCAAGTTCGGTGGTGGCGGCTACAAGGTGTCCGGCGGTCTGCACGGCGTCGGCATCTCCGTCGTCAACGCGCTGAGCACCACGATGCACACGGTCATCAAGCGCGACGGCTTCGTCTGGCGCCAGACGTTCGACAACGGCGTGCCCACCGGCGAGCTCGAGCAGGGCGAGGCGACCGACGAGACCGGCACGACGCAGACCTTCTACGCCAACGCCGACATCTTCGAGACGACGGACTACTCCTTCGACACCCTCAAGAGCCGCTTCCGCGAGATGGCGTTCCTCAACAAGGGCCTGGAGATCCACCTGCGCGACGAGCGCGACCTCGGCAGCGACGACGAGGACGGCGCCGACGACCTCGAGCGCGAGGTGCGCTTCCGCTACGACGGCGGACTCGTCGACTACGTGCACCACATCAACGTCGGCACCCGCTCGCCGATCCACAACGACGTCATCTCCATCGAGCGCGACGACGAGGAGAACGGCCTCTCCCTCGAGCTGGCGATGCAGTGGAACGACTCCTTCAGCGAGTCGGTACACACGTTCGCCAACACGATCAACACGCACGAGGGCGGCACCCACGAGGAGGGCTTCCGCACCGCGCTCACCACGACCGTCAAGCGGTTCGCCGACACCAACAACCTGCTCAAGGGCAAGGAGGAGCTGTCGGGCGAGGACATCCGCGAGGGTCTCACTGCGATCATCTCCATCAAGCTCGCCGAGCCGCAGTTCGAGGGCCAGACGAAGACGAAGCTCGGCAACTCCGAGGCACGCAGCTTCGTCCAGAAGGTCGTCAACGACGAGCTCGCCGCCTGGCTGGAGCGGAACCCGGCCGAGGGCAAGGTCGTCATCCGCAAGGCCATCGACGCCGCCTCCGCCCGGCTCGCCGCGCGCAAGGCCCGCGACCTCGCCCGCAACCGCAAGGGCTTCCTGGGCGGCGGTGGCCTCCCCGGCAAGCTGGCCGACTGCTCGAGCCGCGACCCCGAGAAGTGCGAGCTGTTCGTCGTCGAGGGCAACTCCGCCGGCGGCTCGGCCAAGAACGGCCGCGACCCGGGCACGCAGGCGATCCTCCCGCTGCGCGGCAAGATCCTCAACGTCGAGAAGGCGCGGATCGACAAGATCCTGCAGAACGCCGAGGTCCAGGCGATCATCAGCGCGCTCGGCACCGGCGTCCACGACGACTTCGACATCGCCAAGCTGCGGTACCACAAGATCGTGCTCATGGCCGACGCCGACGTCGACGGCCAGCACATCTCCACCCTGCTGCTCACGCTGCTGTTCCGCTTCATGAAGCCGCTGATCGACAACGGCCACGTCTACCTCGCGCAGCCGCCGCTGTACAAGATCAAGTGGACCAACCACGCCCACGAGCTCGCCTACTCCGACCGCGAGCGCGACGCGCTGCTCGCGGCCGGCGACGAGGCCGGCTACCGCCTTCCCAAGGAGGCGCCGGTGCAGCGGTTCAAGGGTCTGGGCGAGATGAACGCCGGCGAGCTGTGGGAGACCACCATGGACCCCGACGCGCGTGTGCTGCGCCAGGTCACCCTCGCCGACGCCGCCATGGCCGACGAGATCTTCACGATCCTCATGGGCGAGGACGTCGAGCAGCGTCGCAGCTTCATCCAGCGCAACGCCAAGGACGTCCGCTTCCTCGACATCTAGGCCGTCCGGCCGCCAGCCCGCTCCCGCGACGCCTTCCTGAAACGAGAACCGACACATGACCGACACCCCCATCGAGCGCGACCGCATCGAGCCCGTCGAGCTGCAGGACGAGATGCAGCGGTCCTACATCGACTACGCGATGAGCGTCATCGTGTCGCGGGCCCTGCCCGACGTGCGCGACGGGCTCAAGCCGGTGCACCGGCGCGTGCTCTACGCGATGTTCGACGGCGGATACCGTCCCGACCGCGGCTTCTCCAAGTGCAGCCGCATCGTCGGTGACGTGATGGGTCAGTACCACCCGCACGGAGACACGGCGATCTACGACACCCTCGTCCGGCTCGCGCAGCCGTGGGTCATGCGGGCGCCCATGATCGCCAGCCAGGGCAACTTCGGCTCCGTCGGCGACGACCCGGCGGCCGCCATGCGGTACACCGAGTGCAAGCTCGCGCCGATCGCCATGGAGATGGTGCGCGACATCGACGAGGACACCGTCGACTTCAAGCCCAACTACGACGGCCGCTCCTCCGAGCCGACGGTGCTGCCCGCGCGCATCCCGAACCTGCTCGTCAACGGCTCGGCCGGCATCGCGGTCGGCATGGCCACCAACATCCCGCCGCACAACCTGCGCGAGGTGGCCGACGGCGTCCAGTGGGCGCTCGCCCACCCCGACGCCGGCAAGGCCGAGCTGCTCGAGGCGCTCATCGAGCGGGTCAAGGGTCCCGACTTCCCGACCCACGGCCTCATCGTGGGCACGCGCGGCATCGAGGACATGTACCGCACGGGCCGCGGCTCGGTGCAGATGCGTGCCGTGGTCAACATCGAGGAGGACACGAAGGGCCGCATCCAGCTCGTCGTGACCGAGCTGCCCTACCAGGTGAACCCCGACGCACTCATGCGCAAGATCGCCGACCTGGTCAACGCCGGCCGTGTGCAGGGCATCTCCGACCTGCGCAACGAGTCGTCCGACCGTGCCGGCATGCGGATCGTCATCGAGCTGCGTCGCGACGCCGTGGCCCGGGTGGTGCTCAACAACCTCTACAAGCACACCGACCTGCAGTCGAACTTCAGCGCCAACATGCTGGCGCTCGTCGACGACGTCCCGCGCACCCTCACCCTCGACGGGTTCGTGTCGCACTGGATCGCCCACCAGATCGAGGTCATCCAGCGGCGTACCGCCTACCGTCTCAAGAAGGCCGAGGCCGAGGCCCACATCCTGCGTGGTCTCGTGAAGGCGCTCGACGCGCTCGACGAGGTCATCGCACTCATCCGCCGCAGCCCCACCGTCGAGGAGGCGCGCGACGGCCTGATCGCGCTGCTCGAGATCGACGAGCTGCAGGCACGCGCCATCCTCGACATGCAGCTGCGCCGCCTCGCGGCCCTCGAGCGGCAGAAGATCATCGACAACCTGGCCGAGCTCGAGGCCAAGATCGCCGACTTCAAGGCCATCCTGGCCAGCGAGGAGCGTCAGCGGGCCATCGTCAGCGAGGAGCTGGCCGAGATCGTCGACAAGTACGGCGACGACCGCCGCACGCCGATCGTCCCCGGTGACGGCGACCTCTCGATGGAGGACCTCATCCCCGACGAGGACGTCGTGGTCACCATCACCCGCGGCGGCTACGCCAAGCGCACCCGCACCGACCAGTACCGGGTGCAGGGTCGCGGCGGCAAGGGGGTGCGCGGCGCGCAGCTGCGCGACGGCGACTTCGTCGAGCACCTGTTCCCCACCACGGCGCACCACTGGATCCTGTTCTTCACGACGGCCGGCCGCGTGTACCGCACCAAGGCCTACCAGCTGCCCGAGGCCGGACGCGACGCCAAGGGTGGTCACGTCGCCGGGCTGCTGAGCTTCCAGCCCGACGAGGAGATCGCGCAGGTCCTCGCCATCCGCGACTACGACCAGGCGCCCTACCTGGTCCTCGCCACCCGCAAGGGCCTGGTGAAGAAGACGCGGTTGGCCGACTACAACAGCCCGCGCCAAGCCGGTGTCATCGCGATCAACTTCCGCGACGAGGACGACGCCCTCATCGGCGCCGACATCGCCGGACCCGACGACGACCTCCTGCTCATCAGCAAGAAGGCGCAGGCCATCCGGTTCCGGTCCGACGACGACCAGCTGCGGCCCATGGGTCGCGCGACGTCCGGCGTCACCGGCATGAAGTTCCGCGACGACGACGCCCTGCTGTCCATGACGGTCATCCGGCACGAGCACGCAGACGTCGCCCTCGAGGACGTGCCCGAGGAGGACCGCCTCTACGTCTTCACCGTCACCGACGGCGGCTACGCCAAGAAGACCTCGATCGACGAGTACCGCCTGCAGGGTCGCGGCGGCCTGGGCATCAAGGCCATGCAGATCACCGAGGCCCGCGGCGAGCTCGTCGGCGGACTGGTGCTGAAGGACTCCGACGACGTCATCTCCGTCACCGCTGGAGGCCAGGTCACGCGCAGCCAGGTCGCGGGCGTGCCGGCCAAGGGTCGCGGCACGATGGGGGTCACCTTCGTCAAGTTCAAGGGTGACGACCGGGTGGTCACGATCGCACGGAACACCGACCTGAGCGGCGCGGCGGAGCCTGACAGCGAGGCCGACGACGCCCCGGCCGGTACGGTGGACCCGGTGACGCCCGACGACGCGGGCACCGAGGTCACTGACACGACTGACGAGGGGCACGACGAGTGAGCGACCAGCAGAAGCCTCAGGACCGGGCACCCAGCTCGGGCGCCGGTGACGCCGCGCGGACGCAGCAGATCCCGCGCCTCGACCGTGACGGCAAGCCCGTCGGCGGCGGCAAGGACGCAGCGCAGGGCGGCGCGAACCGCCGTCCCGCCGGTCCCGCCCGCCCGGCCTCCGGCCGTGGTCGCCCGAGCGGCTCGACGTCGGGGAGCGCCACGCCCGCGAAGCCTGCGGCGTCCAAGCCGTCCACCGACGGTCCCAGCACGGCGAAGAAGGCGACGCCGAGCCCGGTCGGCCGGCCCGACCCTGCCAAGAAGTCCGCTCCCGCCAAGAAGGGCGCGGCTGCGCGCGAGAAGACCCCGACGGCTGCCGACTACGCCGGCACCACGTCGCAGTCGCCCGACAGCACCGCGGTCATCCCCGCCGTCAAGGACGAGCCGAAGGCTCCGGCCGCCCCTGCCTCGCCGGCAGCGGCGTCGGCGTCCGGTCGTCAGGCACGGCTGCGGCTGACGCACGTCGAGCCGTGGTCGGTCACCCGTCTGGCGTTCGTCGTCTCGGTCGCGCTGATGATCGTCTCGGTCGTCGCGGTCACCATCTTCTGGGTGGTCCTCGACCTCACCGGCATCTGGGACCAGCTGAACGGCACGGTCTCCAACGTGCTGTCCGACAGCGCCGGCAGCTTCGACCTCACCGACTACCTCGGGCTGGGTCGCCTGGTCGGCCTCACACTGATCTTCAGTGCGGTCAACGTCGTGCTGATGACGGCGATCGCCACGATCGCCGCGCACCTGTACAACCTCGCCGCCCAGCTGCTGGGCGGCATCGAGGTGACGTTCACGGATCACTGATCCGCGAACTGCGGCGGTGCTGCCCCCGGTTCGCCCGGTCACCCGGGCGTGGGGTAGAGTTCATCGCTGTTGCGGGCCTATAGCTCAGCTCGGTTAGAGCGCTTCCCTGATAAGGAAGAGGTCGCTGGTTCAAGTCCAGCTAGGCCCACCACCGGACGCCCGAGGAGGACGGCGATGAAGAAGCTTCTCGCGGTCGTCCTCGCCGCGCTCGGGGTGCTGTGGGCCGTGGCTCGTCGCGACGACGGGACCGCCGCCACGCGCACCACCTGGGAGCAGGCCACCGACTCGGTCTGATCCCGCGAGGGGCTGTGGCGCAATTGGTAGCGCACCTGCTTTGCAAGCAGGGGGTTAGGGGTTCGAGTCCCCTCAGCTCCACCGAAGGTGGTTCGCGCGACGCCGACAGCTCTGCGCCTCGTCCACCGCCCGGACGAACGGATCGCCCGCACCGCGTGGGCGGTACGGGCGATCCCTTCGGTCGCCTGCCTACATCCGCGTCGCGGTCACGACCTTGCTCACCTGCTGGCAGTCGGTCGACGTGAACCCGGCGGTCCCGCCCGAGGCGAGGGCCGAGCAGGAGGACTTCAGCGTCTGGCCGAGCTGGGCGTAGTTCGACGAGCTCGTCAGTGCGTTGAGCGTGCGCCAGTAGAGCTGCTCGGCCTTGGCCTGGCCGAGACCCGTGATGGTCTGGCCGTTGAACGTCCCGCCGTCGGTGATGAGGTACGCCGCCTTGTTGCCCACGCCCGAGTTGGTGTGGACACCGCCGTTGTCGCTCGAGCCGCTCTGCCAGTACTGGCCGCGGTAGCTCGACGGCTGGCTGCCGCGCTCCGGGGTCTTCATGTCGCGGATCGCGCCGATGGGCAGGTCCTCACCGAGCAGCCACCGCGCCGAGGACGTGTCGTTCCCGGTGCCGTTGTCGAGGTCCTCGAACTCGCCGAACACGTCGGCCATCGACTCGTTGATGGCCCCGGGCTCGTAGGAGTACACCAGGTCCGCGGTGTTCTGGATGACACCGTGCGTCAGCTCGTGGGAGACCACGTCGTCGGCCGAGGCGAAGCCCTGGCCGAAGACCATGCTGCGTCCCGTCCAGAACGCGTTCTCCATCGGGCAGCCGTAGTCGCCGCCGGAGTCGCGGTAGCACGCGCGCACGGTCGCGCGAAGCGCTCCGCCACCGATCTGCGTCGACAGGTCGTACCCGAACCGGCTGGTGTAGAACGACGACGTCGCGCCGAGCTGGTCGTAGGCCACGTTGACCTCCGAGACGCTGCTCGCCGCGGACCCCTCGGTCCGCACCGGGCTCGGGCAGTCGAGGTTGGTGACGTACTGGTTGCGGGCGTCGCACACGCGGCGGTTGGTCGCGTCACGCTGCGTGGTCTCGGTGTAGACCGGCGTGCCGTCGTTCGCGTCGACGAGCACCCGACCGCCGACGGCGTCGACCGCGGTCGGCGTCACCTCGACGTCGTGCACGAGCGTCACGGCCCCCTTCGACGCCGCGCCCTTGAACAGGCCCGCGTCGTACCAGGCGAGGTCGGTGGCGGCCGCTGCGGTCGCGTCGACCTCCGGGGCGCCGGCCTTGCGCAGCGACGCCTTGGCCGTCGTCTCGGCGCTCGCCTCGGTGCGTGCGGGTGCCGCCGTGACGCTGCGCGGCGCCGACGTGACGGCGCCGGTGGTGCCGTGGATCTTCCCGCGGGCGTCGAGCTGGACGACGACCTCGGCACCGATCACCGGCTTGCCGGCGAGGTACTGCTGGAAGTGCGCGACGCTGCCGCCCGGCACCTGGACGGTGCGGTCCAGACGCAGGTCCGCTCGCGGTGCACCGTGCTGCCGGGCGTAGGAGTCGGCGGCGGCCACCGTCGGCGCCTCGCCGCGTGCCGACGCACTCGTGCTCCCGAGACCGACGATCCCTGCTGCTGTCGTCGCGGTCACGAGGGCCGCGACGCAGCCCATCATCTTTCGTGTCATGAGTTCCCCCGAACTGTGGGTGCCGGGCGTGTCCCGGCACCGCTGGCGACACTCTAGGACTCCGGCCTGGCGAAGGTCGACGTTCTCGACCTGTGCTGGCCGACACGTCCGGCGACCGCTCCGCGGCGCAGTGACTCAGAGACGCTTGCGCATCTGGAGGATGGTGACCTCGAACCCCATCTGCTCGTACAACGCCCGGGCGCCGGAGTTGAACCCGAAGACCGACAGCCCGACCTCGACCACCCCGCGGTCGCGACAGACCTGCTCGGCCGCCTCCATGATGGCCCAGCCGTAGCCCTGACGGCGTCGGTCGGAGGTGACCAGGAAGTCGTACCCGAAGGCGACCAGCCCGTCCGACCTCTCGGTGAACCCGAGCCACAGCATGCCGACCTCGAGGTCGCCGTCCCGCGCGGTCCAGAGCTCGTGGTCCGCGGTGTCGACGCCGTCGGGCAGGGAGCTCGCGAAGTCGTCGGCGGCCTTCCGCCGGGCCTCGGTCTCGGGCATCATCCCCGCCGCCACGATGTTCTCCGCGTACTCCCGCTCGGCCAGCTCGCGATAGGCGGGGAACTGCTCGGCGGTCATCGGGACCAGGCGCACGGAGGGGGACACACCGCGATGCTACGAGCAGTGCGCGGTCTTGAAGGTCACCGCTGCGGGACGGCGTCGCGCGGGGTGTCGTTGACGGGGGTACCGCCCGCGCCGGCATCGCCCGTCTCCCGGTCGACGGCCCTGTCCACGGCGCTGTCGACGTCGCGGTGGGTGAGGGCCAGGTAGGTGACGAGCCCGGCGAACAGCACGAGACCGGCGAGCGTCACGGACCCGGTGCCCCAGCCGACCCCGCCGTCCTTCGTCCCCTTGCCGAGCCAGTCGGCCACCGACGCGCCGAGCGGGCGCGTCATCACGTAGGCCGACCAGAACGTGATGGTCGGGTTCAGGCCCGCGCGCCACAGGCCCCAGGGCACGAGGATGGCGGCCCCGAAGACGAGGATCGACCAGACGAAGCCGAGGCCGGCGTCGACGGCGGCTGCGTCGCCGAGCGCGGTGCCGAGGCCGAACGTCAGCAGCACGACGCCCCAGTAGAAGCGTTCGCGTCGGGCCGTCGTGATCGAGTGGACCGAGATCGTGCCCTCGCTGCGCCGCCACCACGCGAGCACCACGCTGAGCAGCGCGAGGTAGACCAGCGAGTCGACCCAGTAGGGCGTGCCGAGGACGACGTGCGGACCGTCAGCGATCATCGTGCCGAACACCGCGACGGCGAGGACCGTGGTCCAGTAGCGGACCGGGTGGTACCGGTCTGCCCGCAGCTGCGTCCACAGCGCCAGGGCGAAGCCGCCGATGCCGATGGCTGCGGCGAGCGCGATGCTCACCGTGCCGAGGTAGTCCGACCCGGTCTCGCCGATGCCGGTGGTGAGCAGCTTCACCACCCAGAACGTCGCCAGGACGGAGGGGACCTTGGAAGCGGCGAAGGTTCGCGTCGTCATGGGTGGGACCGTAGGGACGCGAACCTGCCGACAACCTGAACAGGGCGCGGCGCAGGCTGCCGCGCGCCGTCGTCGACCGTGCGGCCCGGGCTGGTCTACTGCCGTCATGCGTCTGCGTCGCCCCGCCCGTGTCCGCGTCGTCGTCGCGGGTGCCGCACCGCTGCTGGCCGCAGGCGTACTGGCCGGGTGCAGCCTCGGCGGCCCCGACCCCGACGACGCGGCCCGGACGCTCGCCGCGGGACTGTCGAAGGGCGACGTCACGTCGGTGCCGACGACGGGCGACGGGACCCGCAACCAGGCCGACCTCGAACGGGTCGTCGGCGACGTCGGCGGGACGCAACGGGTGCGGGTGACGTCGGTGGAGGAGGACGACGGCGTCACCACCGCCGAGCTCCGGCACCGGTGGACGATCGGCGGGGCCAGTTGGACGTACGACACCGCTGCGACCCTCGTGGAGCAGGACGGGGCCTGGCGCGTGCGCTGGGAGTCGTCCGTCGTGGCGCCCGTCGAGGAGGGCGAGACGCTCGGCGTGCGCACGACGCCGGCCGAGCGAGGCGACGTGCTCGGCGCCGACGACGCCGTCCTCGTCACCGCACGACCGGTCGTGCGGGTCGGGATCGACAAGACCGACGTCGACCCCGACGCTGCCGGGACGTCGGCCGAGCGGCTGGCGCGACTGCTCGGCATCGACCCCGGGGCCTACCGCCGGCGGGTCGAGGCGGCCGGCGACCAGGCGTTCGTCGAGGGGCTCGTCCTGCGTGCCGACGGTGACGTGCCCACCCGGCAGGAGCTCGCCGCGATCCCCGGGTCACTGGCCGTCGAGGGCACGCTGCCGCTGGCCCCGACGCGGGCGTTCGGGCAGCCGCTGCTCGGAACCGTCGGCGAGGCCACCGCAGAGGTCGTCGAGGCGTCCGACGGTGCCGTCCGCCCGGGCGACCCGGTGGGGCTGTCCGGGCTGCAGGCGCGCTACGACGAGCAGCTGCGCGGCACCCCCGGCGTGGAGGTGCTGGCCGTCGACGACGACCCGGACACCGAGTCCCGGCGACTCTTCTCCAGCGACCCGAAGGCCGGGAAGCCGCTGCGCACCACGCTCGACCCCGACCTGCAGGGCGCGGCGGACCGGATCCTCACCGACGTCGGCCCGGCCAGCGCGATCGTCGCGATCCGGCCGTCGACGGGTGCGCTGCTGGCGGTCTCCAGCGGCCCCGGCGGCGACGGCGCCGACACAGCGTTGACGGGTCGGTACGCACCGGGCTCGACCTTCAAGGTCGCAACGGCGCTGGCCCTCCTGCGCTCGGGCCTCACCCCGGACAGCCAGGTGCCGTGCACCCCCACCCTGACGGTGGACGGCCGACGGTTCACGAACTACTCCGACTACCCCGCCTCGGCGGTCGGCGACGTGCCCCTGCGGACCGCCTTCGCGCAGTCCTGCAACACGGCCATGATCGCCGAGCGGGATCGGGCGTCGCAGGAGGAGCTCGCGGCCGCGGCAGCCGGGCTCGGGCTGGGCCGCGACGTCGACCTCGGGATGCCTGCCTTCCTCGGGCAGGTGCCGACGCAGGCCGACGGCACCGAGCGCGCCGCCTCGGTCATCGGCCAGGGCCGGGTGGAGGCCTCCCCGCTGGCCATGGCCGTGGTCGCCGCCTCCGTCGCCCACGGCGGCACGGTGACCCCGGTGCTCCTGCCCGACCGCCGGGCGAAGGAGGCGCCGGAGCCCGAGGAGCCGGTGACCCGGGCGCAGGCCACGAGCCTGTCCGGACTGATGCGGGCGGTCGTCACCGACGGCAGCGGTGCGTTCCTGCGCGACCTGCCGGGCGGCCCGGTGGGGGCCAAGACGGGAACCGCCGAGTACGGCGACGACCAGCCGCCCCGCACGCACGCCTGGATGATCGCGACGCAGGGCGACCTCGCCGTCGCCGTGCTCGTGGTGGACGGCGACTCCGGCTCAGGCACCGCCGGCCCGCTGCTCGAGCGGTTCCTGCGCCGCTGACCCGATGGCGCGACCCCTGACATCCGTCACGGCGAGGTCGTGACGCGCGATCCGGGGCCGGACCCGCCGTGCGGGCCATGCTCGAGGCATGAACCAGACCAGACCCGACGCGGTGCGCCTGCAGCAGGTGCGTCGCTCCTTCGGCGACGTCGAGGCCGTGCGCGGCATCGACCTCGTCGTCCGCCCCGGTGAGGTGGTGGCCTTCCTCGGCCCCAACGGCGCCGGGAAGACCACGACCCTCGACATGGTCCTCGGCCTCGGTCGACCCACCTCCGGCACGGTCCACGTGCTCGGCCTCGAGCCGCGCGAGGCCGTCGCCCAGGGTCGGGTCGCCGCGGTCATGCAGAGCGGCGGGCTGCTGAAGGACCTGACGGTCGCCGAGACCGTCCGCTACGTGCGCAGCCTCTTCACCCACGTGCGCGACGTCGACGACGTGCTCGAGCGTGCCGGGCTCACGCGCCTCGCGGACCGGCGGGTCGGGCTGTGCTCCGGTGGTGAGCAGCAGCGCCTGCGGTTCGCGCTCGCCCTGCTCAGCGACCCCGACCTGCTGCTGCTCGACGAGCCCACCACCGGCATGGACGTCGAGGGGCGCCGGACCTTCTGGAGCGCGATCCGTGACGACGCGCGGCACGGTCGCACCGTCATGTTCGCGACCCACTACCTCGAGGAGGCCGATGCCTACGCCGACCGGATCGTTCTCGTCAGCGGCGGTCGCGTCGTCGCCGACGGGACGGCGGCCGAGATCAAGGCCCGTGCCGTCGGCCGCACCGTACGAGCGACCTGCCCCGACGTCGACGACGCGACGGTGGCCGAGATCGCCGCGCTGCCCGGCGTGGACGGCGTCGACGTACGAGGCAGCAGCGTCGTCGTGCACGCCACCGACTCCGACGCCGTGGCGCGTCACCTGCTCACCCGCACTACCGCACACGACCTGGAGATCGTCGGACGGGGCCTGGAGGACGCGTTCCTCAGCCTCACCGGCACCGACGAGAGGACCCCCGCATGAGCACCCCCGCCACCCCGTTCGACACCGCCACCCCGGTCGACGGGGCCACCCCCGGCACCCGCCGGGCCCCTCGCCTCGGAGGCTTCAACCGGGTCCTCCTGTCGCTCGAGCTGCGCCGGATGCTGCGCAACCGACGCACCGTCTTCTTCTCGCTGCTGTTCCCCGCGGCGCTGTACTTCGCCTTCGCGGGCAGCAGCGGCAGCGACGAGCGGGTGGGTCACGGCAACGTGGCGGCCTACGTCATGGTCTCGATGGCGCTCTACGGCGCCGCGCTGACCACCGCGTCGGCGGGCTCGTCGGTCGCGCTCGAGCGGTCGGTCGGCTGGTCGCGGCAGCTGCGCCTGACGCCGCTGCACCCGCTCGCCTACATCGCCACGAAGGCGGCCTGCGCACTGGTGCTCGGCGCCCTGGCGGTCGCGGTCGTCAACGGCGCGGCGCTGCTGCAGGGTCGGGCCGACCTTCCGGCCGGCCGGTGGCTGGCCTGCGCGCTGCTGGCCCTGCTCTGCTCCTTCGTCTTCGCGGCGCTCGGCCTGTTCGTCGGCTACGTCGTGCCCGGCGAGAACGCCATGCAGCTGCTCGGGCCCGGGCTCGCGCTGTTCGCCTTCCTCGGCAACCTGTTCATCCCCATCACCGAGGGCACGACGCTGTGGCACGTCGCGTCGGTGACCCCGATGTTCGGCGTGGCGGAGATCAGCCGCGCACCGCTCACGGGCGAGCTGCCCTGGTACGCGGTCGTCAACGCCGTCGCCTGGCTGGTCGTGTTCGTCGCCGGCGCGGCCTGGCGGATGAGCAAGGACACGGCCCGCGGGTGAGCCGTACGCTGCCCGACATGAGCGCGCCACGGACCGTCGCCGTCCCCACCGGACGCTACGGTCCGTGGTTCGCGCTGATCTGGCTGTTCTTCCTCGGCGACCCTCTGCTCGCGGCGTGGGCGCGCCGCGACGAGGCGGCCGGGATCGGCGGACTGGTCGTGACCGTCCTGTTCGCCGCGCTCTACATGCTCATCTGGTGGCAGGCGCGTCGGGAGCGCTGGATGGCCGACCGGACGCCGCCGCCGGCGCGCGCACTCGGTCTGTTCGTCGGGCTGGTCGTGCTGTGCGCCGCCGACGTGGCCCTGCTCGGCGAGGTCGGGACGGCATGCGTCGTCTACGTCGCGATCTCCGCGGTCCTGCTCTTCCGGCTGGTCGTGGCTGCCGCCCTCGTCGTGCTCGCGGTGGTCGGGTCTCTCGGACTCGGGGCTGTCGAGGGCTGGGGCAGCCAGGCCGGGCTCGCCTTCGCCGTCCTCGCCGGGTCGGTCGCGATCTTCGGTGTCCGTGCCCTGATCAGCCGCAACGCCCAGCTGCTCCTCGCGCAGGCCGAGAACGCCGAGCTGGCCGTGGAGAACGAGCGCACGCGCTTCGCCCGCGACCTGCACGACATCCTCGGCCACTCGCTGACCGTCATCACCGTCAAGGCCGAGCTGGCCCGTCGGCTGCTGGAGTCCGGCGACGACGCCGACCGGCCCCGGGCGCTCGCCGAGGTGGGCGACCTGGAGCGGCTCGGCCGCGACGCGCTCGCCGACGTCCGTCGCGCGGTGGAGGGCTACCGCGAGATCACCCTGCCGGGCGAGATCGCCCGGGCCCGCACGGCGCTGGCCGCGGCGGACGTCGAGGCGTCGCTGCCGGGCACGGTCGACGACGTCCCCACCGACCTGCGCGACCTCTTCGCGTGGACGGTCCGCGAGGGGGTCACGAACGTCGTGCGCCACGCCGCTGCGCGTCGGTGCACCGTCACGGTGGACGCCCGAGCGGTGGAGGTGCGCGACGACGGGCGCGGGTGGGACGAGGGCGGGTCCGACGGCGGCCACGGACTGGCCGGCCTGCGAGAACGCGCCGCAGCGGTGGGCGCGACCGTCGTCGTGCGCTCGCTCGACCCCGGGCTCAGCCTGCGCGTGGGACGGGAGGCGTCGTGACCATCCGTCTGCTGCTCGCCGACGACCAGGCGCTCGTCCGCGGTGCGCTCGCCGCGCTGCTGTCGCTGGAGCACGACCTCGAGGTCGTCGCGGAGGTCGGCTCCGGTGCCGACGTGCTCGACGCCGTCCGGGAGCACCGCCCCGACGTCGCGCTGCTCGACATCGAGATGCCGGGCCTGGACGGCATCGAGGCCACGCGCGCGGTGGTCGCGGCGGGCCTCGGGACGCGGGTGCTGGTCGTGACCACCTTCGGCCGGCCCGGCTACCTGCGGCGGGCCCTGCAGGCCGGTGCGTCGGGGTTCGTCGTGAAGGACGTGCCCGCCACGCAGCTCGCCGACGCCGTGCGCCGGGTGCACGCGGGCCTGCGCGTCGTCGACCCGACCCTGGCCGCGGACAGCCTCGTCAGCGGCGACTCACCGCTCACCGAGAGGGAGACCGACGTGCTGCGCGCCGCTCGCGACGGTGCGAGCGTGGCGGTCGTCGCGCAACGCCTCCACCTGTCGCAGGGCACGGTCCGCAACCACCTGTCGGCCGCGATCGGCAAGACCGGGGGCGAGAACCGCGCCGCCGCGGTGCGCGTGGCCGAGGCCAACGGCTGGCTCTGACGGGACCCGACGCGACGCGTGTCAGTCCTCGTCCTCCTTGGCCGACGACGTGAGCCCGGCCTTGACGATGTAGATCAGCAGGCCGGAGGAGATGACGAGGAAGCCCATCACCCACAGCGGCGCCCACTTCTGGGAGGGGTCGTCCTCGACGTCGGTCACGGTCACGTCGTCCTGGGAGCCCGGCGCGGAGTCGGAGCCCGAGGTACCGGCGCCGTCGGTCGAGGGCTTGACGGTGAAGGGGATCTCGCCGCTGACGGGGTGCCCGTCGGCCGACACGACGCGGTAGACGACCCGGTAGGAGCCGGCGGCGGCCTCGCCCGGCCGGACCCCCACGAGCACGCGACGTCCGGCCACGGTCACGTCGCCGTCGTCCAGACGGGTGCCCGAGGAGCTCAGCACGCGCAGCACGGCGCCGCTGCCCACGTCCTCGCTGAGCGTGATCGACACCGTCTCGGGCAGGGCCGTCAGCGCGGCGCCGTCCTGCGGGTCCGACGACTCGACCGACGCGTGGGCCAGGGCGGGCGACGGAGCGGCGAACAGGGCGACGGTCGCGACGAGACCGAGGACGAACGAGCGCACGGGAGACCTCCTGGGGCGACCGCAGGATGCGGTCGACGGCTACGACGCATCGTAGTAGCCGTCGCCTGAGCGCCCGCGCGCGCCGGCGGGGGTCTCGCCAGCAGCGCCGGTCGGCGTTATCATCGACGAATGGCGATCAATCACCACAGTGGCGACGGCCACCGCGCCCGCGGGCACGACGCACCGCGCGAGCACGAGGGGCACCGTCACCCCGAGCTCACGGGGGCTGACGGGTCGGTCGTCGCCGCTCGGCTGTTCCACGGCCTGGCCGACCCCGGTCGGCTGCGCATCCTGCGCCACCTGCAGCTCGGCGAGCACCGGGTGGTCGAGCTCACCGCCCACCTCGGTCTGGCGCAGTCGACCGTCTCGGCGCACGTCGCCTGCCTGCGCGACTGCGGCCTGCTCGACGTCCGTCACGAGGGCCGCTCCTCCTACTACCGGCTCGCGCACCCCGAGGCCACGGACGAGCTGCTCGCCACCGGGGCCCGGCTGGTCGGGCTCGCCGCACCGGAGGAGGTCGGCTGATGGGCCACGGTCACGGTCACGGCGGACCCGCCAGCCAGCGCCACCGCGGACGGCTCGCGGTGGTGTTCGCGCTCGTCGCCGCCTTCTTCGTCGTCGAGCTCGTGTACGGGTTGCTCGCGTCGTCGCTGGCGCTGCTCTCCGACGCCGGCCACATGGCCGCCGACGTCGTCACGCTCGGCGCCGCGCTGGCCGCCACGCGCATCGCCACCCGCACCGACCGCACCGGACGACGCACCTTCGGCTCCTACCGTGCCGAGGTCTTCGCGTCCGGGTTCGCCGTGCTCGTCATGCTCGGCGTCTCGGTCTACGTCGTCGTCGAGGCGGTCTCGCGGATCGGCTCGCAGGTCGACGTGCAGACCGGCCCGATGATCGTCGTCGGCGTCCTCGGTCTCCTCGTCAACGTCGTCTCGCTCGTGCTGCTGAACGCGGGCGCGGGTGAGTCGCTCGTCGTGCGCGGCGCCTACCTCGAAGTCGTGGCCGACGCCGCCGGCTCGGTCGGGGTCGTCGTCGCCGGCGTGCTGGTCGCGACGACCGGCTCCGCGCGGTGGGACACCGTGGTGGCGCTGGCGATCGGCGTGTTCGTCGCCGTCCGCGCGGTGGTGCTGGCGCGCCAGGTGCTCGCCGTCCTTGGCCAGCACGTGCCCGACGGCATGGACGTCGACGCCGTCGTCGCCGACCTGCGCGCCGTCGAGGGAGTCGACGACGTGCACGACCTCCACGTCTGGGTGCTCACCTCGGGCATGAACGTCGCGACGGCCCACCTGGTGGCCGCCGGCGCGAGCACCGGCCCGGCCGCGCTCGACCGTGTGCTCGCCGACGCGCGCTCGGTGCTCCGCGAGCGGCACCACGTCGAGCACGCCACCCTCCAGGTCGAGGGGTGCCGCGCGCCGGAGTGCCACAGCGTCGACTGGTGACCGCAGCGCCGGCATCGAGGTCTACGCAAACGAGGCGCCGAAGTACGGATGTCTGCGCCGGGCTGTCCGGTGGGTGCGGCACGCCGTGCGACGGTCGAGACGTCGGACGGTGCGGTCTCGCACTCGGGATCGTGGACGAGACTCCCAACCGCACCGTCCGACGCCCACCGGGCCCGACGCCTTCCGACGGGCCCGGTGTCGTGGTCAGGGCCAGGGGTTCTTGACGCAGCCCTGGAGGCCCTTGCTCTGCTGCAGCATCACGGGCGCCTTCGCGCCCGGCGCGGGGCACCCGACGTGGTACTTGCCGAGCGCGTGCCCGACCTCGTGGTTGACGAGGTAGGTGCGGTAGCCGGTCAGGTCGTCGCCGTAGTAGGTCACGCCGCGGACCCACCGCTTGACGTTGAGCACCACCCGGTCGCCGCTGCGGCACGACACCTCGCCGCGCGTGAGCAACGGCGCGCACAGCCGGTCGACCGTGTCGGGGCTCGCGAGCATGACGCGCACGTCGGGGTCCCGTGCCACCTGCGTGAACGACCAGCCGTCGGTGCGCCAGCCGCGCTCGTGCCCCAGCACGCGGGCGACGTCGCGCGCGAACGTCGCCCGGTCCTGCAGCAGGCCGTTCTCGACCTCGACGGTGTAGGTGCGGTCGCGGCCGCCGCCCGAGCCGGCCACGTCGACGACGGCTGCCGTGCGGAACGTGCCGGCCCCGGTCTGCGGGAACGTCGTGGGCTCCACCTCGGCCGTGCGGCGCGCGCCCTGCGACGAGCGCGGGGAGGGCGACGGCGTCGCCGACGGGGTGACGGTGGGCAGCGCGGCCTCGAGACCCCAGGTCGACGCGGTGTCCTCGGTCGCCACCCGCTCCTCGGGCGACGGCCGGACCGCCGAGAGCACCACCACGACGAGCGTCACGAGCAGCGACGCGGCGAGTGCGGCCACGCGTCCGCGACGCACGGTGCGGGCACGCGAGACCCGGTGCCGCCCGGCCGCGTCAGGGTGGGGGCGACGCGGGGGTCCGGGATCACGCTGCGTCACCCGTCCAGCCTACGCGGGGATACGCTGGCCGCGTCGGCTGCCGCAGGGTGGCCAGCCACCGCAGCAGGAGGGCCGGACCACCATGAGCAACACCGAGACCTCGCCCGACGAGATGGTCTGCGGCGCGGACGCGCCGGCCGGTCTGCAGGTGCTCACGCCGCGCGACGTGCCGCTCGGCGGACCCCGCGCGATGACGGTCCGGCGCACGCTCCCCCAGCGCGAGCGGTCGCTCGTGGGCGCCTGGTGCTTCCTCGACCACTACGGTCCCGACGACGTGTCCGAGACCGGCGGCATGGACGTGCCGCCGCACCCGCACACCGGGCTGCAGACCGTCAGCTGGCTGTTCTCGGGCACCGTCGAGCACCGCGACAGCGCCGGCTTCCACGCCGACGTGCGGCCCGGCGAGCTGAACCTCATGACGTCCGGACGCGGGATCAGTCACTCCGAGCGGTCCACCGCCGACACCACCGTGCTGCACGGCGCCCAGCTCTGGGTGGCGCTGCCGCAGCACGCCCGCTTCGTCGAGAAGACCTTCGAGCACTACGCGCCGCCGACCGTCGACGGCCGCACCGCGGAGGGCGCGTGGTCGGCGCAGGTCTTCCTCGGCAGCCTGCTCGGATCGACCTCCCCCGTCGTCACGCACACGCCGCTGCTCGGCGCGGAGCTGCGCCTCGACCGCGGCACCGTCCTCGAGCTCGACGTCGACCCGACCTTCGAGCACGGCGTGCTCGTCGACACCGGCGCCGTGCTGGCCGACGCCGACCCCGTCGCGAAGGACGAGCTCGGCTACCTGGCGCCGGGTCGCGACCGCATCACCCTGCGGGCGACCGAGGACAGCCGGGTCCTGCTCATCGGCGGGCCGCCGTTCGGGGAGCAGATCGTCATGTGGTGGAACTTCGTCGGCCGCAGCCACGACGACGTCGTCGAGTACCGCGCGGCCTGGCAGGCCGAGATCGACGGCAAGCAGGCCGGCGACGGCTCCGACGGACCGTTCGGGCTGCCCGAGGGCGACTCGGAGGCCCCGCTGCCGGCACCCGCCCTCCCGAACGCCCGCATCCGACCGCGCGGCTGACCGCGCACCCGACGAGAGGACCCTCGATGAGCCTGCCCCCCACCGAGCACCGCGACGACGAGGGACGCGTGGTCGTCGTCCGCCACGCCCCCGAGCAACAGCGCTACGAGCTCCTCGACGACGGCACCGTCATCGGCCACGCCGACTACCGCGACCTGGAGGGGAACGGCGCGGGCGCGCAGCGCGACTTCCTGCACACCGAGGTCGACGAGGCGTACGGCGGACGCGGCCTCGCGTCGGTGCTCGTCGCCTACGCACTCGACGACGTCCGCGCGTCGGACCTGCGGATCGTCCCGCACTGCCCCTACGTCGCGAGCTGGCTCCGCAAGCACGAGGGCAGGTTCGACGACCTCGTCGACTGGCCCGCCTGACCGGCCGGTCGGTCGACGCTCAGGTCTCGGCGATCTCGCGGCGCACGTCGTCCATCGAGCGGCCGCGGAAGCGACGGAAGCTGTAGACGATGGTCGCCAGGGCGATCAGCCCCGACACGATGAGCGTGGCCCCCGTGCCCCAGCCGCCCAGCAGCCACCACGAGTCGCGCAGCGGCCACCAGTCGGGCGCGGGAGGCTGCAGGCCCCACACGACGCCGAGGCCGACCAGCCAGACCACGCCGGCCAGCGAGGCGAGGATGCGCGGCCACGTCTGCACGCCCTGGGCGGCCGTGCGCAGGGCGGCGTCCTTGACCGGCTCCACGCGACGCCGTGCCCACTCGTAGCGCTGGGACAGCAGGGCGAGCCCGCCGAACAACAGGAGCAGTCCCGGCCCGGGCAGGAAGATGGCGGCGATGCCGAGCAGGACCATGACCCAGCCGAGGATCTCCAGCGCGATGGTCTTGCCGTGGTGGATGACGCCCATGTCGTCCTCTCGTCGTCGGTCGCCAGAGCCTACCGAGCGAGGGGAAACATCGGTCAACGCTTCTTCAGGACCAGCTGCGCGACGTAGATGATCGCCAGGATGACGAGGATGATCAGGAGGATGCGCATGGTGGGCCCCTTCGCCGGACGCGCGGGTCGCGTCGGTGCCTGAACGGTAGGTCCAGCCGCGCCCGTCCGCACCCCGAGCAGGTGTCCGCGCGACCCGATAGCGTCGTGGTGTCCGCACGTCAGCACCAGGAGGACCGCATGCCGCAGACCGTCAAGGCCGTCGTCGCCCGCAGCAAGGGTGCGCCCGTCACCGTCGAGGACATCGTCGTCCCCGACCCGGGCCCCGGCGAGGCGGTGGTCGCGGTCCAGGCCTGCGGCGTCTGCCACACCGACCTGCACTACCGCGAGGGTGGCATCAACGACGAGTTCCCGTTCCTGCTCGGGCACGAGGCGGCCGGTGTCGTGGAGTCCGTGGGCGAGGGCGTCACCGAGGTGGCGCCGGGCGACTTCGTCGTCCTCAACTGGCGGGCCGTGTGCGGCGACTGTCGCGCGTGCCGACGCGGACGCCCGCAGTACTGCTTCGCCACCTTCAACGCTGAGCAGAAGATGACGCTCGTCGACGGCACGGAGCTCTCCCCCGCGCTCGGCATCGGCGCCTTCGCCGAGAAGACCCTCGTCGCCGCTGGGCAGTGCACGAAGGTCGACCCCGAGGCCGACCCAGCCGCCGTCGGCCTGCTCGGCTGCGGCGTGATGGCCGGCATCGGCGCCGCCATCAACACCGGCGGCGTGGGTCGCGGCGACTCGGTCGCGGTGATCGGCTGCGGCGGCGTGGGCATCGCCGCGGTGGCCGGCGCGAGGCTCGCCGGCGCGGCCAAGATCATCGCCGTCGACCTCGACCCGCGCAAGCTCGAGCAGGCGAAGGCGCTGGGCGCCACGCACGTCGTCGACGCCTCGAAGGACGACGTGGTCGAGACCATCCAGGAGCTCACCGACACCTTCGGCGCCGACGTCGTCATCGAGGCCGTCGGGCGCCCCGAGACGTGGGAGCAGGCGTTCTACGCCCGCGACCTCGCTGGCACCGTCGTCCTGGTCGGCGTGCCCACCCCTGACATGAAGATCCCCGAGGTGCCGCTCATCGACGTGTTCGGGCGCGGCGGCTCGCTCAAGTCGAGCTGGTACGGCGACTGCCTGCCGAGCCGCGACTTCCCGATGCTGGTCGACCTCTACCGCCAGGGTCGTCTCGACCTCGACGCCTTCGTCACCGAGCGCATCGGCATCGACGACGTCGAGGCGGCGTTCGACAAGATGCATCGCGGCGACGTCCTCCGCTCGGTGGTGATGATCTGATGGCGCCAGCAGCACGGGTGCAGAAGGTCGTCACGTCGGGCCAGTTCGAGCTCGACGGCGGCAGCTGGGACGTCGACAACAACGTGTGGCTGGTCGGCGACGACAGCGAGGTCGTGGTGGTCGACGCCCCGCACGACGCCGACGCCATCGCCGCGGCCGTCGACGGTCGCTCGGTGCTGGCCATCGTGCTCACGCACGGGCACAACGACCACCTCAACGCCTCGGTGCGGCTGCGCGAGCTCACCGGCGCACCGATCTGGTTCCCGCCCGCCGACACCATGCTCTGGGAGGCCGAGCACGGCCGGGAGGTCAAGCCCGACCACGACCTCGTCGACGGCACCACCTTCTCGGTCGCCGGCAGCACCCTGCGAGCCATCGCGACCCCGGGCCACTCGCCCGGAAGCACGTGCCTCTACGCCGAGGACCTCGGGGTCCTGTTCAGCGGCGACACCCTGTTCCAGGGCGGCCCGGGCGCGACGGGCCGCAGCTACTCCAGCTTCGAGACGATCGTCGCGTCCATCCGCGACCACCTGCTGACGCTGCCCGACGACACCGTGGTGCACACCGGGCACGGCGACGACACGCGCATCGGCGACGAGGCACCGCACCTGCAGGAGTGGATCGACCGGGGGCACTGACACGTCGGCCGGTCAGGCGCCGTCCTCCGGCCAGTGCCGGAGCGCGACGTCGAGGGCGTCGACGGCTCGCCGCCAGCTGACGTCGGCCTCGGGGTTGCTGTGCTCGAACGCCCCGGAGGCCTGCAGCGCGGTGAAACCGTGCACCGTCGAGCCGACGAGCCGGACGGCGTGCACCCGCTCGCGCTCGGGCACGGGGTAGCCGCGCAGCACCGCCGTCACCAGGTCCGTGTGGCGGCGGCCGGCGGCGAGGGCGGGCGAGTCGGCGTCGACCGCACGTCGGGTCGCGGCGTACCGACCGGGGTGCTCGGTCGCGTACGTCCGGTAGGTATCGGCGAGCGCCTGCAGCGCGTCGCGGCCGGACCGGCCGGCGAGGGCCGCCCCCACCCGGTCGGCGAGCTCGTCGAGCGCCAGGGTCGTCACGCCCTCCCGCAGGGCCTCGGCGCCCGCCACGTGGGCGTAGAGGCTGGGTGTCCGCACGCCGACCGACCGGGCGACGGCCGAGGGGGTCACCGCGTCGAGGCCTTCGCGATCGGCGAGGTCGGCCGCCGCGGTCAGGACGGCGGCGGTGGAGAGTCCGGCTCGGGGCACGGCACGACCCTACCAGCACGCCTGAGTATGTTAGGTTGATGCCTAACAGCATTAGGCAAAGTCACGACGCGAGGAGGGACCATGCAGCCGCTCGACCCGCGCCAGGTGCGCGCCAGCATCGTGAACAGCTCGCGGAGCAGGATCGCGACGATGACGCTGCCCGCGCCGTGGCCGCCGGACCGCCTCGACGAGCGCGACTACCTCGGCTGGATCGACCCGAAGGCGCCGCTGCGCGCCTACGTCGTGCTGGGCGAGGAGATCGTCGCCGAGCCGGTTGGCGTGGAGCTGCGGTTGGCCGACTCGACAGGACCGGCACGCACCACGCTGTGCGACTGGTGCCGCACCGACGACGGCACGTCGACCGCACGTCTGGTGGTGGCGCGCCGTGCCGGGCCGCGCGGACGCGCCGGCGACACGGTCGGCCAGTACGTCTGCGGTGACCTCGCCTGCTGGACGCGGGTGCGCCGGCCGCTCAAGGCGCACGAGAAGTCGGTCACCGGCGCGCCGGACCTGCGCGTCGACGACCTGCGTCGTCGCGTGCTGGAGTTCGTCGACCGGGTGCGGGCGGGCTGAGCCTCAGCCGCGACGCAGGAGCACGATGCCGACGACGGCCGCCACGGCGGCGCCGACAAGGATCGCGATCCGACCCTTGTCGGCCTCGGCGACGGCCTCCTGGGCCCGTCCCTTGACGTCGAGCTTGTCGCCGAGCGCGTCGACGGTCTCGGCGAGGTGCTCGCGGGTCGCGTCGATCTCGGCCTCGAGGCGGGCGCGGTCGCTCATGGGTGGTCTCCCTTCGCGGCGGCCACGTCGGCCTGCACGCTCTCGACCCTGGCGGCCGGCGCCTGGGTCACCTTCGTGACGTTCCGCTTGCCGACGAGGGCGGCGACTCCCGCGACCGCGAACAGCACGACGGCCACGATGAGCGCGGCGAGCCACGGGTCGGTGACGTTCGCCAGGCCGAGCACGGCGGCGCTGATCAGCACGCCCAGCCCGTACAGGGCGATGACGCCCGCGGCTCCGAAGAGTCCCGCGCCGACGCCGACGCGCTTGCCCGCCTGGGCGAGGTCGTCCTTGGCGAGCTGCATCTCGGCGCGGATCAGCGTCGAGATGTCCTCGGTGGCCTGCGCGATGAGCCGTCCGGTCGACTCGTCCGACGGGGAGGTCACAGGCGCCTCGTGCGCGGCTCGGCGAGGTCGGCGGCGGTCGGCGGGTTGTTGGCCGGTCGCGTCGACGTGACCTCGGTGTCGGCCTCCGCGAGGGCGGCGTCGACGTCGTAGGAGGCGTCGGCCGGGTCGGTCGAGACGCGAGCGTCGTCGGAGCCGTGGCCCTTGACGACGTCGGCGACCTTGGAGCCTGCGGCGCTGGCGGCGGACGAGGCCGCGTCGGCGGCGGCCGAGCCGGCTGCGCTGGCGGCGCTCTTGGCAGCGTCGGCCGCGTGGTCGACACCGCTCTGGACGGTCGGTGAGTTCCAGACCTTCTGGGTCTGGGTGCGGATCTGGTCGTAGCGCTCGCGGCCGGCGCGCGTGCCGAGCACGTAGCCGGCGACGCCGGCAGCCGCGATGAACAGCTTGTTCACGTCAGGTTCCCCTTCGCAGACGACTCCCCCATGGTGGAACACACAGAGGTCCACAGCATCCCGGGAGTCGCCACGTCCCGCAACCGCAGGGAGGGATCACGAAGCCGGCGGACGCTCCGGCGGCGTCATGGCCCAACGGATCGACCGCGTGACGACCTCGCCCCCGATCCGCACGGCGCTCGCCTCGGCGACGGGCAGGTACGGCAGACGCAACGGCCAGCGCGTCCAGCGCGGCATGAGACCGACGGCCGCCGCCGCGAGCACGCCGTACGGCACGCGTACGGCGAGCGGCACCGGCGGGTGCACCAGCAGGTAGCGCGCCGTGCGCCGTGCCGCCGCCGTGCTCGCGAGCTCCGGACGGAACGCGGCGAGTGCTGCCTCGAGCTCCGCGACCGTCGTGGGCACGTCGCTCGCCCCGAGCTCGCGGGCCACCACGGCCGCCTCGGCCACGTACGCGTCGCGGCCGGCGGTGTCCAGCGGACGTCGGCCGTACCGGTCGTGCGCCCGCAGGAAGCTGTCGACCTCGGCGACGTGCACCCACCGCAGCAGCTGCGGGTCCGATGCGCGGTAGGGGCGGCCGTCCGGCGCCACCCCGGTGATCGTCTCGTGCACGGCACGCACGCCTCGAATGGCGCGCGTCGCGTCGGCGTCGGTCCCGAACGTGGTCACGGCGAGGAACCCGCTCGTGCGCTGCAGCCGACCCCACGGGTCGCCCCGGAAGCCCGAGTTCTGGTCGACCGCCGCCATCGCCAGCGGGTGCAGCGACTGCAGCAGCAGCGCCCGGATGCCGCCCACGAACATCGACGCGTCGCCGTGCACCGTCGCGATCGCCGAGTCCGGCCCGAACCGGCGCGGTCCGGGAGCGAACATGATCCGCTCGCGCCGGGCCGGGCCCTCGTCGCCCGCCACGCGGGCGAAGATCATCCGCCCCAGCCGGTCCCGCACGTCGAGGTCCATGCCCTCCAGTCTCGCCGAGCTGACGAAGTTCGCACGGGAATCTCCGCTAGGCCCGGAAAGCTCCCCGGGCGAACCGCAGGAAACCGTGTGCGGTGAGAGATTCCCAGGTCGACCTGGGAATCTCCTTGCACGTCAGCCATGCACGGAAATCTTCGATAGGCCCGGAAAGCTCTCCGGGCCAATCACGGGAAACCGTGCCTGGGTGGGAGATTCCCAGGTCGACCTGGGAATCTCCCACGGCGTCAGGCGGTGGGGGCGGCGCGCCGGCGACGCTGCTCGGCCGGGTCGGGCACCGGGACGGCGGCGATGAGGCGCTGCGTGTACGCCTCCTGTGGGCGCCGCAGGACGTCCTCGCGCGACCCCTGCTCCACCAGCCGACCGTGCTGCAGCACTGCCACCCGGTTCGCGAGCGAGTCGACGACGGCCAGGTCGTGGCTGATGAACAGGCACGCGAACCCGACCCGCTGCTGCAGCTCGGCGAACAGCTCGAGCACCGTGGCCTGCACCGAGACGTCGAGCGCCGACGTCGGCTCGTCCGCGATGAGCAGGTCCGGGTCGAGCGCGATCGCGCGGGCCAGGCTGATCCGCTGGCGCTGACCACCGGACAGCTCGTGACCGAACCGCGCCGCGTACGACGCCGGTAGCTGCACCGACTCCAGCAGCGACGCCACCTTCGCGTCGACCTGCGCCGCCGACAGATCCGTCTGCACCCGCAGCGGCTCGGCGATGCAGTCGCCGATGCTCATCCGCGGGTTCAACGACGACGCCGGGTCCTGGAAGACGAACCCGAAGCGCGAGCGCAACGGCCGCAGCCGTGCGTCCGACAGTCCCGACACGACCGTCCCCGACACCGAGACCGTGCCGCTCGTCGGCTGCTGCAGCCCGACCGCCGTGCGACCGATCGTCGACTTGCCCGACCCCGACTCCCCGACCAGGCCGAGCACCTCGCCGCGACGCACCTGCAGCGACACGTGGTCGACCGCCGTGAACGCCGGCTGGCCGAGCCGACCGGCGAACTCCACGACGAGGTCGTCGACGTCGAGCACCACCTCGTTCGACAGGTCGACCGGCTCCGGCCCGTCCTCGCGGCCAAGGTGCGGCACCGCGTCGAGCAGCGCCCGCGTGTACGGGTGCCGCGGCTCGGCGAACAGCCGGTCCACCGGCGCCGTCTCCACCAGACGGCCGCGGTACATCACCACCACCCGATCGGCCACGTCGGCCACCACGCCCATGTTGTGGGTGATCAGCACGATCGCCGTCCCCAACCGGTCGCGCAGGCTCAGCAGCAGGTCGAGGATCTGCGCCTGCACCGTCACGTCGAGCGCCGTCGTCGGCTCGTCGGCCACGATCACGTCCGGGTCGCACGCGATCGCCATCGCGATCACCACCCGCTGCTTCTGCCCGCCCGACAGCTGGTGCGGGTAGTAGTCGACCCGCTGCTCCGGGTCGGGCAGCCCGACCAGCTCCAGCAGCTCCACCGCCCGCGCCCGCGCCTCCTTCCCGCTCACCGACCGGTGCGCGCGGATGCCCTGCACGATCTGCCAGCCGACCGTGCGCACCGGATCGAGCGCCGTCGACGGCTCCTGGAAGACCATCGACACCTCGTCGCCACGGACCGAGCGCAGCTCCCGCTGGCTCCGCCCCACGAGCTCGCGCTCTGGCAGGGACGGATCGCCCGGACCGCTGCCCCGCCCCTCGCCCGACCGCAGCACCGCCGACCCCTCGACCGTCGCGGTCGAGGGCAGCAGCCCGAGGACGGCGCGAGCCGTCACCGACTTGCCCGAGCCCGACTCGCCCACCACGGCCAGCACCTCGCCCGGCGCCACGTCGAACGACAGGTCCCGCACGGCACGCACCCGCCCGCCGTCGGTGCTGAACGAGACCGACAGGTCCGACAACGACAGCACCGCCGCACGGCGCACGTCCGCCGGCACGTCCTCGGCGACCGTCGCTGCGGCGTCGTCGTCGAGCTGGATCTCGCTCTCGGTCCCGTCGCCCGCGCGCGTGCGCAGCAGCGGGTTGAGCACGTCGTTGAGGCTCTCGCCCACCAGCGTCACGCCGAGCACGACCAGCACGATCGCCAGGCCGGGGAAGACGCCGGTCCACCAGATGCCGTTCGTCGCGTCCGGCAGCGCCTTGTTCAGGTCGTAGCCCCACTCCGCCGCCGCCGACGGCTCGATGCCGAACCCGAGGAAGCCCAGACCCGCCAGCGTGAGGATGGCCTCCGACGCGTTGAGCGTGCCGATGATCGGCAGGTTCTGGGCCACGTTGCTGAACACGTGCCGGAACATGATGCGGGGGGTCCGCACTCCTACGACGCGTGCCGCGTCGACGTACGGCTCGGTCTTCACCGACAGCGTCGCGTTGCGGATGACGCGGAAGTACTGCGGCACGAAGATCACGGTGATCGAGATCGCCGCCGACATGATGCCGCCGAACGCTCCGCTCGACCCGCCCGAGAGCACGATCGAGACGACGATGGCGAGCAGCAGCGACGGGAACGCGTAGAGGGCGTCCATGACGAGCACGAGCACGCGGTCGAGCCAGCCGCCGAGGTAGCCCGACACGAGCCCGAGCGGCACGCCCACGACGCTCGAGAGCACCACGGCCAGGGCGATGACGATCATCGCCGTCCGCGTGCCGTACACGACCCGCGAGAACACGTCGGTGCCGCCGACGGTCGTCCCGAACCAGTGCGCCGACGACGGTGCCTGCTGTGCGCCGAACACGACGCCGTCGGTGGTGCGGTCGGCGTCGAAGCCGTAGGGGGCGATCCACGGTGCGAACACGGCGACGACGACGAACAGCAGCACCAGGCCGAAGCCCAGCAGCAGCATGAACCGCTGCAGACCGTGGCTCTGCCGCACGACACCCGGCACGAGACGCTGCACTCCTGCGCGCGCCATCAGAACCGCACCCTCGGGTCGACGAGCGCGACGATCACGTCGATCAGGAAGCTCGCCACGCACACCACGAGCGCGATCACCGTGACGATGCCCTGCACCGCCAGGAAGTCGCGGGCCTTCAGGTACTCCGCGAGCGCATAGCCGATGCCCTTCCACTCGAAGGTGGTCTCCGTCAGCACCGCACCCGCCAGCAGCATCGCGACCTGCATGCCCATCACTGTCACCACGGGCACGAGGGCGTTGCGGAACGCGACCTTGCGGATCACGCGACCCTCGGCCATGCCGCGCGCCCGAGCCGACGTCACGTACTCGGCCCGCATCGTCTGCAGCAGGTTGATGCGCACGAGGCGCAGGAACACGCCACCGGTCAGCAGGCCCAGCGCGAGCGCGGGCAGCAGCGCGTACTGCAGCACCTCCAGCACGTACCGCGGGTCGCCCCACAGGATCGCGTCGACGAGCAGGATGTTGGTGCGCGGTCGGACCTGCTCGAGCGTCAGGAGCGTCGAGGTCGACGCCCGTCCCGACGACGGCCAGCCGAACGGCGTGAACGCCAGCTTCAGGAGCAGACCGACGAAGAACACCGGCGCGGCGTACGCGACGATCGCGAACAGCCGCAGGGCCACGTCGGGCAGCCGGTCGCGGTAGCGCGCCGCCAATCGGCCGAGCGGCACACCGACGGCGAACGCGACGACGAGCGCGTAGAACGACAGCTCCAGGGTCGCCGCGCCGTTGACGCGCAGCACCTCCGAGATCGGCTGGTTGTCGGTCAGCGACCGACCGAAGTCACCGTGCAGCAGGCCCGACAGGTACTCCCAGTACTGCACGAGGAGCGGGCGGTCGAGGCCGGCCTCGGCCTTGCGCTCGGCGATCTGCTCGGGCGTCAGGCGCCCGCCCTGCGCCGCCGTGATCGGGTCGCCGATCACCCGCAGCAGCACGAACACGAGGGTGACGAGCACCCAGATCATCGGCACGACGAGCGCCAGCCGGACGAGCAGGTAGCGCGCCAGCGGTGGCAGGCCCCGACGCGAGCCCGACGGTGCGGCCGGGACGGGGGTGGGCGGCTCGCCGGCGGCGAGCACCTCGGCGGAAGACATGCGGCTCCTCAGGAGTGGAGGGAGGTCGGACGGGCGGGCACGCGAGAGGGGGTGGGTCCGACGGACCCACCCCCTCCTCCTGCGTCAGCCCTTCGACAGGGACGCGAAGCGGAACTTGAACGACGCGTCGAGCGTGTCGTCCACGCCCTCGACGTCGTCGCCGGAGACCGCCACCTGCGAGCCGGTCAGCAGCGGCAGGATCGGCACCTGCTGAGCCACTCGCTCCTGGACCTCGCCGAGCGTCTTCGCCCGGGCCGAGGCGTCGGACTCGGTGCGCTCGGTGTCGAGCAGCTTCGTCGTCGTCGTGTCCTCGTAGTGCGACTGGAGGAAGTTGTTCGGCGCGAAGAACGGCGTCAGGTAGTTGTCCGGGTCCGGGAAGTCCGGGAACCAGCCGAGCTGGTACATCGGGTAGGCGTCCTTGACCCGCTCCTCGGAGTAGGTCGTCCACTCCGTCGACTGCAGGTTGACCGTGAACAGCTTCGTCGCCTCGAGCTGGCGCTTGACCATCGCGTACTCCTGGTCGGAGTTCGAGCCGTAGTGGTCGGGGTTGTACTGCAGGTTCAGCTCGACCGGGGTGGCCACGCCGGCCTCGTCGAGGAACGCCTTCGCCTTGTCGACGTCGGGCTTCTCGCCGTAGAGCTCCTTGAACGCCTCGGTCGCGGCCGTCTGGCCCTCCGGCACGGCCGAGTACGCCGGCGTGTAGGTGCCCTTGTAGACCTGCTCGGACAGCTCGTCGCGGTCGATCGAGCTCGCGACGGCCTGGCGGATCGCCGTCTTCTGGGCGTCGTCGTCACCGGGCATGGTCTTGAGGTTGAAGACGATGTAGCGCAGCTCGCCGCCGTCGCCCTGGTGGACGGTGACGCCGTCGGCCTTCTCCAGGCTGGCGATGTCGGTGGGCGTCAGCGAGCGCCACGCGACGTCGATCTTGCCGTTCTGGACGTCGAGCTTCAGGTTGTTGGCGTCGGCGTAGTAGGTCAGCGTCACCGCGTCGTTCTTCGGCGTGCCGAACGCACCGTCGTAGTCCTTGTTGCGCGTGAACTCGGCCAGCTCGTTCTTCTTGTAGCTGCCGATCGTGTACGGGCCGGAGAAGCCCTGCGCCTTCACGGCCGCGGCGTCGTCGAGCACCTTGTCGGCCGGGTAGGTCTCCTCGTCGACGATCGGTCCCGCCGACGTCGCGAGCACCTGCGGGAACGTGACGTCGTTCGGCGCGGCGAGCGTGAACACGACCGTCGAGTCGTCGCGCGCCTCGACCTTCTTCATGGCGCCGAGCAGCGAGGCCGGGCCGTTGGGGTCGTTGATGTCGACGATCCGCTGGAAGGAGAAGGCGACGTCGGACGCGGTCAGCTCGTTGCCGTTCGCGAACGTCAGGCCGTCCTTCACGGTGCAGACGTACTCCGTGGGCGTCTCGAAGTCACAGGACTCCGCGGCGTCGGGCGTCAGGTCCGTGCTCCCCGCGGGGAAGTTCATCAGGTACTGGTAGGCCTGCGTCTGGACCTGCGTGGAGCCGTTGTCGTACGAGCCGGCCGGGTCGATCGAGACGACCTTGTCGGTGGTGCCGACGAGGATGCCGGCGTCCGTGTCGCCGGTGTTCCCGGCGCCGCACGCCGCGAGCGCCAGGCCGGCGAGAGTCGTGGCAGCCACGGCGGCCGCCCCCCGATGGATGTGCATGCGCTGCCTTCCTGAGCAGGTGTGACCGGGCCGTCGAGGGCCCGGGCGTCGTGTGCTGGCACGCTAGCCGCGTCCGACGGTGACGAGAAGCCCTCCACAGGTTGCGTTTCGGTGACGACCGCGACGTCCGGCGTCATGGTCCGCGTCGTCGTGACTCGTGTCTCTCGTGTCCATCCGGTTCTCGTCAACTCGCCCCACGAAGCCGGTCCCGCCCCTATCCTCGCTCGGGAGGGAGTCGTCCATGCGTGAGTCCGGAGTCGGGGCCGAGCGTCAGAGCCACCTGCTCGACGCGGTGGTCGGGCTGTCCCAGGACCTGTCCTTCGACAACGTGCTGCAGCGCATCGTCGACTCCGCGAGCGAGCTGGTCGGCGCCACCTACGGCTTCCTCGGCGTGCTCGACTCGCCGTCGTCGCACCGCATGGGCACCTTCGCCGTGCACGGACTGGACCAGGAGCACCAGGACCTCATCGGCCGCCTGCCGGAGGGCAAGGGGTTGCTGGGCCTCGTGATCGACCATCCCGAGCCCGTCCGGCTCGAGCACCTCGGCGACCACCCCGAGAGCATCGGCTTTCCGAACCTCCACCCCGCGATGACGTCGTTCCTCGGCGTGCCCATCCGGGTGCACGACACCGTCTTCGGCAACCTCTACCTCACCGACAAGATCGGTGGCGGCGGCTTCACCGCGGAGGACCAGGAGGTCGCCGTCACCATCGCGGCGGCCGCCGGTGTCGTCATCGAGAACGTGCGTCTCTACGAGGAGAGCGAGCGGCAGCGTCGCTGGCTGAGGGCCACCACGGAGGTGGCCAACGCGCTCCTGCGGCCCATCTCGCGCCAGGCCACCAGCCAGCTCATCGTCGACCGCATCTGCGAGGTCTCCGAGGCCGGGGCCGCCGCTCTCGTCGTGCCGACCGAGGAGCACCTGTTCGTCGTGGCGGCGTCCACCGGCATCGAGCCCGACCCGAGCGGGCACCACGTCGACATCCCGTTCCTGCGCGAGGTCGTCCGCACGCACGCCCCGGTCGTGCTCGACGACGTCCTCGACGACACCCGCATCGACGACGAGACGCTGGCGGCCTTCCCGGGCCTGCAGGCCGTGCAGGCGCACCCGCTGCACTTCGACGACGGCACCGCCGTGATCGTCATGGGCTGGTTCGCCGAGCAGCCGCCGTCGTCGTGGAGCCTCGACCCCGAGCTGCCGTACGGCTTCACCCAGCAGGCGGCGCTCGTCATGCAGGTCGTCCGGGCGCGCGAGTCGCAGGCGAAGCTCGCCATCCTCGAGGACCGCGAGCGGATCGGTCGCGACCTGCACGACCTCGTCATCCAGCGGCTGTTCGCGATCGGCCTGTCCCTCGACAGCATCTCCTCCTCGGTGACGCCGCAGGTCGGCGAGCGGCTGTCCGACGCCGTCGACGGCCTCGACCAGACCATCAAGGAGATCCGGCGCACGATCTTCGACCTCAGCTCGCCGTCCGTGCCCGCCAACCTGCGCCTCGAGATCGACGCGATCGTCGGCGAGGCGGAGCGGATGCTCGGCTACCGTCCGGTCGTCGACACGCACGGCCCCGTCGAGAGCGTCGTGCCCGACATCGTCGCCGAACAGCTCACCGCCGTGCTGAAGGAGATGCTGTCGAACATCGTGCGGCACTCCCACGCCGGCGAGGTGACGATCGACCTCGACGTCACCGACGGCATCGTGCTCACCGTCACCGACGACGGGCTGGGTCTCGACCCCGAGCAGCCCTTCGGCAACGGCCTGCGCAACATGCGCCACCGGGCGCAGAACCTCGGAGGTACCTGCGAGTTCTCCGAGCCCTCGCACGGCGGTCTGCAGATACGCTGGAGCGTCCCCCAGGAGATGTCGTGACGTCCGCGACGGAAGGTAGTGAACCTGTCATGTCCGAGCCGATCCGGATCTTCCTGCTCGACGACCACGAGATCGTGCGCCGCGGCATCCGCGACCTCCTGGAGGCGCAGGAGGGTCTGACGGTCGTCGGCGAGGCCGGCACGGCCGCCGACGCGCTGTCGTCCATCCCCCGTCTGCTCCCCGACGTCGCCGTCCTCGACGCGCGTCTGCCCGACGGCTCGGGCATCGAGGTCTGCCGCGACGTACGGGCCGCGCACCCCGAGGTCAACGTCATCATCCTGACCTCCTTCGACGACGACGAGGCCCTCTTCTCGGCGATCATGGCCGGCGCCGCCGGCTACGCGCTCAAGCAGATCCGCGGCAACGACCTCGTCCAGGCCGTCCGCCAGGTCGCGGCCGGCGGCTCGCTGCTCGACCCGGCGGTCACGGCGCAGGTGCTCGAGCGCATCCGCAACGCGCCCGCGCCGAAGGACCCGCTCGCCGAGCTGACCCCGCAGGAGCGCAAGATCCTCTCGCTCATCGGCCAGGGCATGACCAACCGCCAGATCGCCGCCGAGATGTACCTCGCCGAGAAGACGGTCAAGAACTACGTCTCCCAGCTGCTCTCCAAGCTCGGCCTGCAGCGCCGCACCCAGGCCGCCGTGCTCGCCGAGAAGCACGGGCTCGCCGGCGACGCCTGACCCCCACCCGCGGTCCCCCCGTTTCGTGGGGTTGGCGACGGCTTCTCGCCCAGAAACCGTCATCAACCCAACAGAACGCGGGGAGGGGACGGCCGACTACCCTGGTACCCATGGACCACAACCAGTCGCTCGCCTCGTTCGACCCCGACGTCGCGCGTCTCCTCGACGCCGAGCTCGCCCGTCAGCAGACGACGCTCGAGATGATCGCGTCGGAGAACTTCGCGCCGGTCGCCGCGCTCGAGGCGCAGGGCAGCGTCCTCACCAACAAGTACGCCGAGGGCTACCCGGGCAAGCGCTACTACGGCGGCTGCGAGGTCGTCGACGAGGTCGAGCAGATCGCGATCGACCGGTTGAAGCAGCTGTTCGACGCCGAGTACGCGAACGTCCAGCCGCACTCGGGCGCCAGCGCCAACGCCGCCGTCCTGCACGCCATCGCGCGCAAGGACGACACGATCATGGGTCTGGACCTCGCCAACGGCGGGCACCTGACGCACGGCATGAAGATCAACTTCTCCGGGCGCCTCTACAACGTGGTCCCGTACCACGTCGACGACTCCGGCCTGGTCGACATGGAGGAGGTGCGCACGCTCGCCCGTGAGCACAGCCCCAAGGTCATCATCGCCGGCTGGTCCGCCTACCCGCGCCAGCTCGACTTCGCCGCCTTCCGCGCGATCGCCGACGAGGTCGGCGCCTACCTGTGGGTCGACATGGCGCACTTCGCCGGTCTCGTGGCCGCCGGCCTGCACCCGTCGCCGCTGCCGCACGCGCACGTCGTGTCCAGCACCACGCACAAGACGCTCGGTGGGCCCCGCGGCGGTGTGATCCTGTCCAACGACCCCGAGATGGTCAAGAAGCTGCAGTCCGCGGTCTTCCCGGGCCAGCAGGGCGGTCCGCTCGAGCACGTCATCGCCGCCAAGGCCGTCGCGTTCAAGATGGCGCTCGAGCCGGAGTTCAAGGACCGTCAGCAGCGCACCATCGAGGGCGCGCAGATCCTGGCCGAGCGTCTGCTCGCCGACGACGCCCGCAAGGCCGGCATCCAGGTGCTGTCCGGCGGCACCGACGTGCACCTCGTCCTCGTCGACCTGCGCGACAGCGAGCTCGACGGCCAGCAGGCCGAGGACCGCCTCCACGAGGTCGGCATCACCGTCAACCGCAACGCGGTGCCGAACGACCCGCGTCCGCCGATGGTCACGTCGGGCCTGCGCATCGGCACGCCCGCGCTGGCCACCCGCGGCTTCGGCGCCGAGGAGTTCCGTGAGGTTGCCGACGTCATCGCCGAGGCGCTCACGCCCGGCGACCTCGACGTCGAGGGCCTGCGCAAGCGCACCACCGCCCTCGCCGAGCGGTTCCCGCTGTACCCGCACCTCACGCCGTTCACCTCCTGACCGTGCCCGAGCCCGCCGCAGCCACCAGCCCGCCGTCGACGGCGCGACTGTGGCTGCGGCTCACGCCGCTGCACCTGTTCGCGGTCGTCGCCGTCGCGCTGTGCGTGGCCGGCGGGTTCTGGCAGCTCGGCGCGTACGAGTCGCGCCAGGGCGACGCCGTGCGAGAGTCGGCCGCCGCCGCGCCGGCGCCGATCGAGCAGGTCTGGGGTCTCGGACGTCCGTTCGCAGCAGACCTGCAGGACCGCCGGGTCACGGTGCAGGGACGGTTCGCCCCCGCCGACCAGCAGGTGTGGGTCCGCGGCGAGATCAGTAGCGGTCGCACCTGGCTCGTGGCGCCGTTCCTGGTCGACGGGTCCGACGGCGCCCTCCTCGTCGTGCGCGGCTCGAGCGACGCCCCGGGCGCGCTGCCGCCGGTGCCGTCCGGTGACGTCAACCTCGGCGTGGTGCTGCAGCCGAGCCAGGGCGGCGGCCTGCCCCTCGACGCCGACCGCGTCACGACCTCGATCACGACGCCGTCGCTGGTCAACGAGCTGCCCTACCGGCTGTGGTCGGGATACGGGCTCGTGCAGGAGTGGACCGCGTTCGCCGGATCGGGCGACCCCACCCCCGGCTTCGGCGCGCCCGTCGACCCGCCCGACCCCGACGTGTCGTGGACGGTCGGGCTCAAGAACCTCGCCTACGCGCTGCAGTGGTGGGTCTTCGCGGTGTTCGCCGTCGCGCTGTGGTGGCGGATGTGTCGCGACCAGGTCGAGGAGGCGCGGGAGCGACACACGACGGCGCGTCAGGCCGACGACCACCCCGTCGATAGCCTGACCCCGTGAGTCGCATCGCTGTCGCCTACCGGGTGCTCGCCTGGGTCGTGGGCGTGAACCTGCTCGTCGTGTTCGCCGGGTTCTTCGGCAAGATCTTCACCGACGAGGGCTCCTGGTGGAACCGTCACCAGGACGTCTTCCTCGTCATCGACCAGGTGCACGGCTTCCTGTTCATGGCGCTGCTCGTGCTGGTCGCGATCCTGGCCAGCCGGCACCGCTGGTCGCCGACGTTCACGATCACGACGATGCTGCTCGCCACGATCCCGTTCGTCAGCTTCTGGGCCGAGCGCCGCACCACGCGGGTGCTGCGCGCCGAGCACGACGGCCTCGCCGCGCCCCGCTGAGCCTCAGCGGCCGGTGAAGCTGGCCCGACCGGGGCCGTCCTGCAGGAACGACTCCATGCCGTGCTGCAGGTCCTCGGTCGCGAACAGCGCCGACGCGATCTGCGTCGTCACCTCGTTCGCCCCGGGCACGCCGCCGGTCTCGTAGGCGCGCAGGATCCGCTTGGCCGCGCCGAAGGCCTGCGTCGGACCCACCGCGACCTGCCGCACGACGTCGAGCACCGCGTCGTCGAACCCGTCGACCGGGAGGACCCGGTTGACCACGTTCCAGCGCTCGAAGGTCGCGGCGTCGAACAGCTCGCCCGTGAGCACGACCTCCTTGGCCCGGCCGACGCCCGCACGCTGCGCGAGACGCTGCGTGCCGCCCATCGTCGGGGTCAGGCCGATGACCCGCTCCACGAGGCCGAACTTCGCCTTCTCGCTGGCAAGCACGACGTCGCAGGCGAGCGCGACCTCCAGCGCCCAGGTGAGCGTCAGCGCGTGGGCCGCGAAGAACGTCGGGACGTCGAGCGCCGCGATGCGGTCGGGCAGCTCGAGCATCCGGTCGTAGAGGTCCTTGGTGTCCTCCTGCGTCTTCCGGGCGTGGAACTGGGCGACGTCGACCCCGCCGGAGACCAGCTTGCCCTCGGCTCGGACCAGGACCGCTCGGGGCAGGTCGGCCTCGACCGCGTCGAGCGCGGTGTCGAACGCGTCGTGCAGCTCGAGGGAGTACAGGTTCACCGGTGGGGCGCTGAACGTCACGACGGCGATGTCGTCGACGCGCGTGACGTCGACGCGGGGCGCGCTCACCGGCCCGCCTCGGCCGGGTCGTACACGCCACCGCGGTCGGCGGTGAGGTTCCGCGCGACGACGATGCCGGCGACGACGGCGAGCAGGGCCAGGACCAGTCGGACGGGGTGCTCTCGCATGGGCCCACGCTAGCGGGCGGCAGGCCGTCTCGCGTCGCGGTGCGTCGACCGGCCGCAGTTGTCGGGTCGTGGGAAGATGTCAAGGTCCCGTCCCGCACGATCCCCCCGAAGGACTGACGTGTCTTCCCCGCTGAGCGCTACCCTGCACACCAACCACGGCGACGTCGTGGTCCGGCTGTTCCCCGACCACGCCCCCAAGACCGTCGAGAACTTCGTCGGCCTCGCCGAGGGCACGAAGGAGTGGCTCGACCCCGCCACCGGCCAGGTCGCCACGCGCCCGTTCTTCGACGGCATCACGTTCCACCGCATCATCAGCAACTTCATGATCCAGGGCGGCGACCCGCTCGGCACCGGCACGGGTGGCCCCGGCTACACGTTCGAGGACGAGTTCCACCCCGACCTGCGCTTCGACAAGCCCTACCTGCTGGCGATGGCCAACGCGGGACCGGGCACCAACGGCTCGCAGTTCTTCATCACGGTCGTCCCGACGGACTGGCTGAACCGCAAGCACACCATCTTCGGCGAGGTCGCCGACGAGGCCGGCCAGAAGGTGATCGACGCGATCGCCGCGGTGCCGACGGACGGCTTCGACCGTCCCGTCGAGCCCGTGGTGATCGAGAAGGTCACCATCGACCGCGGCTGACATGACCGGAACGGCACCGGGGTCGCGCCCCGACGGCGCGCCCCGGTGCTACCGCCACCCGGACCGCGAGGCGCTCATCAGCTGCCAGCGGTGCGAGCGGCCCATCTGCACGCAGGACATGAACGAGGCGTCCGTCGGCTTCCAGTGCCCGGAGTGCGTCAACCGCGGCGCGAAGTCGGTGCGCCTGCCACGCACGGTCGCCGGCGGTGCGCTGCAGACCCGCGAGGGTGCGGTCTCGCTGGTGATCATCGGGATCAACGTCGTCGTGTACGTCCTACAGCTGCTCACCGGCGACCTGCGCAGCCCGCTGTACCAGCAGGGCGCGATGTTCCCGGTCGGCGTGGCCGACGGTCAGTGGTGGCGGCTGCTCACGTCGGCGTTCCTGCACCTCGGGACGCTGCACATCCTCTTCAACATGTACGCGCTCTACCTGTTCGGCCCGCTCGTCGAGCGGAAGCTGGGCACGGTGCGCTTCATCGCCGCCTACCTCACCACCGCCGTGGTCTCCGGCGTCTTCGTCATGTGGCTGTCGGCGCCGTTCAGCGGGACGGCGGGCGCGTCGGGTGCGGTGTTCGGCCTGTTCGGCATGGCGCTGCTGTTCATGCTCCGGGCACGCGAGGACGTGCGCGGCCTGCTCGCGCTGCTGGCGGTCAACGTGGCCATCGGCTTCCTCGGCCCGATCAGCTGGCAGGGCCACCTCGGCGGCTTCGTGGCCGGCGTGCTGCTGGGCGCGGTGTTCGCCTACGGGCCGCGGACGCGCCGCACGCTCGTGCAGGTGGCGGCCTTCGCCCTCGTGTGGGCGGCCGTGGTGGTCGCGGTGCTGGTGCGCTCCCAGCAGCTGCTGGGCTGAGTGCGCTGAATCACACGTCTGTCGTTCTCCCCAGCGTTGCCCACAGCTGTGAACAACACGCGTGTAACTCGCGCACAGGCGTGTCCACACCTGTGAACAACACGGGTGTAACTCGTGCACAGGGCCGTCCACACCTGTGCACCGTGGGGGCCCGGCGGGCCGGGTCGTGGACGACGAGTTTCGGATACCGTTAGTATCTGAGCATGTCGATCTTCGTCCCGGGCACGCGCGTGCTCGTCACCGGCGCGGCCTCCGGGCTGGGCCTCGCCCTCGTCACCCAGCTGGCCGAGCAGGGGTGTCGCGTGCTCGCCACCGACGTCCACGCCGAGGTCCCGGAGGTGCTGCAGGCGCTCGCGGCCGCCCACCCCGAGGTGTCCTACCGGACCCTCGACGTGACGTCCGACGTCGACTGGAGCACCGTGCGAGACCACGTCGTCGAGACGTGGGACGGGCTCGACGTGCTCTTCAACAACGCGGGCGTCGCGGCGGGTGGCCGGATCGAGCTGTCGGAGATGGACCAGTGGCAGTGGATCGTCGACATCAACCTGCTCGGCGTCGTGCGCGGCTGCCGCACGTTCGTCCCGCTGCTGAAGCAGCAGGGTCGGGGCACGATCGTCAACACCGCGTCGGCGGCCGGGCTCATCCACCCGCCGCGCATGAGCGAGTACAACTCCGTCAAGGCCGGCGTCGTCGCGCTCAGCGAGACCCTGTTCCACGAGCTCAAGCCCTCGGGCATCCAGGTCAGCGTCGTCTGCCCCACCTTCTTCAAGACCAACCTGACCTCCTCGCTGCGCGGCAAGGACGAGTCGGCGCAGAAGTCGGCGGCCAAGCTCATCGACGGCTCCAAGCGCACCGCGGCCGACATCGCCGCCATCGTCATCGCCGAGGTCGAGAAGGGCCGGCACATCGTCCTGACCGACCGCGAGGGCAAGCTGGCCTACGCCGCCAAGCGGTTCCTGCGGCCGCTGTACTACCGCGAGATGGCCAAGGCGGCCGTGCGCATGGGCCGGAGGGACTGACGTGCGCACGAACGTGCTCATCACCGGTGCCAGCTCGGGGCTCGGCGCCGAGATGGCTCGCCAGCTGGCGGCACAGGGTCACTCCCTGGCGCTGACCGCGCGGCGCGTCGACCGGCTCGAGGCCCTCGCCGCGGAGATCACGGCGGCGCACCCCGACGTCCAGGTGGTCGTGCACGCGCTCGACGTGAACGACCACGAGCAGGTCTTCGACGTCTTCGCCCGGGCCATCCAGGACCTCGGCGGCCTCGACCGCGTCGTCGTCAACGCCGGGCTCGGCAAGGGCGGACGCATCGGCACCGGCGCGTTCGCCGCGAACCGCGAGACCGTCGAGACCAACGTCGTCGCGGCGATGGCGCAGTGCGAGGCCGCCATGGCGCACTTCTACGAGCGCAAGGCCGGCCACCTCGTCGTCATCTCCTCGATGTCGGCCATGCGCGGCATGCCCGGCTCGATGACGGCGTACGCCGCGACCAAGGCAGCGGTCGCCCACCTCGCGGAGGGCATCCGGATGGACCTCGTCGGTCGCCGCGGGCTCGACATCGCCGTGACGACGCTGTTCCCGGGCTACATCGCCTCGGAGATGAACGAGCAGGTCGAGCAGGAGCAGCGACTCATGGTCGACACCCCCACGGGGGTGCGCTCGATGGTGAAGGCCATCCAGAAGGAGGTCGACACCGCCGCCACGCCCGGCTGGCCGTGGGGCCCCCTCGGCCAGGTCCTGCGGTACGCGCCGCGCGGCGTGGTCCGCAAGCTCGTCTGACCCTGACGCTCGTCCCGTCGTGGACCGCCATCGCCCCCTCGGTGCTCAGGGACGGGCGACGGTGCTCCGCGACGCCGGGTCGACGACGGCTGCGGCGGCGACGTCGAGGGGAGTGGCCGGCATGATCGTCGCGCCCTCGTCGACGAGCAGCGGCTCGGTGAAGAGGTAGGACATCTCGGCCATCGCCCGGACGTCGGCGTTGACGACGCCGCCGGCTCGCAGCGCCCAGGCCGGCACGGCCCGCACGCGGACGTCGTCGCGGCCGGCGGCGCGGGCGTAGGCCAGTGCCAGCTCGTGCTGCGACGCGTGCACGACCGGTGCGAGCACGACGTCGGGCCCTGCGGTGGCGTCGGCCGCCGCGACCATGGCGGCGGCGAGGTCGGGCAGGTAGGTCCAGGCGTGCGGGAGGTCGACGCGGCCGAGCGGGCGCACCGTCCGGCCCGACGCCGCGGGCCCGACCATCCGGTCGCCGCCGTGCGCCATCGCCGCGCCGGGGCCGTAGAAGTCGGAGGCCACGACGCTCGTGGTGCGCGCCGTCGACGCAGCTCGACGTTCCAGCAGGGTGGCGCGCACCCGCCCCATCGCCGAGCGCGGTGCGATCCTCGGCGCCGCTCCGAGCACGCCGGAGGTGTCGAACGCGTAGACGCTCTCCGGGTAGACCACGTGCACGTCGTGGCGCTCCGCGGCGGCCAGCACGGCCCGCTCCAGCGGGGGCAGCTCGCGCTCCCAGACGTCGGGGCGGTAGGCCGACGCGTGCACGCAGAGGTGCACGACGTCGACGTCGGCGAAGGCGCGGTCGAGCGCGGAGGCGTCGGTGGCGTCGAGGCGGGTGCGGGTGACGAGCGGGTGCTCGGGACCCGACCCGGACCGGGTGGCGACGGTGACCGCCTCGCCGCGCTCGGCGAGGAGGGTGGCGACGTGCGGGCCGATCTGACCAGCGCCGATGACCAAGATACTCATGGTGACTCCTGACGTTGAGAGAGCACTGCTCTCTGTTGGTTGTGCGTCCAGGGTGCGCGCGTACCGCCGCGCTGTCAAGAGCAGTGTTCTCTGTATCGACATGTCGATGTCGTGAACGGTAGGGTGGCACCGTGCCCACGCCCCGTCAGGTCGCCCGCGAGCAGACCCTGCGCGACATCGTCCGCATCGGCCGTGAGCAGCTCGCGACCACCACGCCCGCAGAGCTATCGCTGCGAGCCGTCGCGCGGGAGCTCGGCCTGGTGTCGTCGGCCGTGTACCGGTACGTCAAGGACCGTGACGCGCTGCTGACCCTCCTGATCGTCGACGCGTACGACGAGCTGGGCGCCGAGGTCGAGGCGGCGGTGGCGGCGTCGTCACGGCGTACCTCCGTCCGTCGCCTGCAGGCCGCGGCCCAGGCCATGCGGTCGTGGGCGCTGCGCGAGCCGTCGCGGTTCGCGCTGCTGCACGGCACGCCCGTGCCGGGCTACGCGGCACCCCCGGACGCGACGGTCGAACCGGGCACCAGGGTCGTCGTCGCGCTGCTCACGGTGCTGGAGGACGCACACCGACGGGGCGACCTGCGCGAGGTCGACGGGTCGCTGCCGCGCAGCCTGCGCACCGACCTCGAGCGGATCCGCACCGAGTACGCGCTGGCGCTGCCCGTGACGAACCTCGCCCGCGCGCTCGGCCTCTGGTCGGCCCTCGTCGGCGCCGTGGCCTTCGAGGTGTTCGGCCAGTACGGGCCCGACACCCTGCACGACCCCGCCGCGTTCCTCGACGTCCACGTCGCGACCCTCGCCGGCACGGTCGGCCTCCCCACACCCTGATCACCCCCCACGATTCGTCACGTCATCGCCCACTTCTCGCCCCGAGAGGGGCGATGACGTACCGAATCGTGGGGACTACTCAGCGAGGGCGCGTCGGGCGAGGGCGCCGACCTGCTCCTGCTCGACGAGGAACCCGTCGTGCCCGTGCACCGAGTGCACGACGTCGAGCCCGTCCGCACCCGGCACCAGGTCGGCCAGCTCCTGCTGCTGGTGCAGCGGGTAGAGGCGGTCGGAGTCGATCCCCGCGACGACCGTCCGTGCCGTCACACGGCCGAGCGCCGCGGCGACCCCGCCACGGCCGCGCCCGACGTCGTGGGAGTCCATCGCCCGCGTCAGGGCCAGGTAGGAGCCGGCGTCGAAGCGGCGGGTGAGCTTCGTGCCGTGGTGCTCCAGGTACGACGCGACGCTGAACCGACCGTCGGGCTCGCGCTCGCGACCGAAGCGCTGCTGGAGCTCGGGCTCGCTGCGGTAGGCCACGTGCGCCACCCGTCGCGCGAGGTCGAGCCCGTTCGTCGGGCCGCGACGCTCGGCGTAGTAGTCGCCGCCGTGGAAGTGCGGGTCGGTCGTGATCGCCGCCTGCTGCACCGACGACAGGGCGAGCTGCTCGGCCGACGCCTGCGCCGACGTCGCCAGCAGGAACAACCGCTCCACCCGCGACGGGTGCCCGACCGCCCACTCCAGACCGCGCATGCCGCCGGCCGAGCCGCCCACGACGGCGTACCAGCGCTCGATGCCCAGGGCGTCGGCCAGCAGCACCTCCGCGGTGACCTGGTCGCGGACCGTCAGGTCGGGGAAGCGGCTGCCCCACGCGCGACCGTCCGGGGCGACGGAGGCGGGACCCGTCGAGCCCTGGCAGCCGCCCAGGATGTTGGCGCAGACCACGAGGAAGCGGTCGGTGTCGATCGGCAGGCCGGGCCCGACGAGCGTGTCCCACCAGCCTGGGCTGGCGTGCCCCGGTCCGGCCGGGCCGACCACGTGGCTGTCGCCCGTCAGCGCGTGCAGCACCAGCACCGCGTCGCGGCCCGGCGTCCCCCACGTCTCGTAGGCCAGGCGGACGTCGGGCAGGACCGACCCGCTCTCGAGCGCGACGTCGCCGACGTCGGCGAAGCGTCGGGAACCGACAGGATCTCCCTCCCGCCACGCGCCGGTGACGGAAGGGAGATCCTGGCTGGTCAGGTGCGGTGAGGTCACTTGGCCGCGCGCAGTCCCGCCTCGAGGTCGGCGAGGATGTCGTCGATGCCCTCCAGGCCCACCGCGAGGCGCACCAGACCGGGGGTGACGCCGGTGGCGGCGTGCTCCTCGGGCGTGCCCTGCGAGTGCGTCGTGCTGGCCGGGTGGATGGCCAGCGAACGCACGTCACCGATGTTCGCGACGTGGCTGAACAGCTCGAGCGCGTCGATGAACCGTCGGCCGGCGTCGATCCCACCGGGCAGCTCGAAGGTCAGGACGGCGCCGGCGCCCCGCGGGACGTACTTGTCGGCGAGCTCCTTGTAGGGGTTGCCCTCGAGCGACGCCCACGTCACCGTCGCGACGTCGTCGCGGGCCGACAGCCACTCCGCGACCTGGCGGGTGTTCTCGACGTGACGCTCCACGCGCAGGCTGAGCGTCTCGAGGCCCTGCGCGATGAGGAACGCGTTGAACGGCGAGATCGCGGCGCCGACGTTGCGCAGGTACTGCACGCGCAGCTTGGCGATGAAGGCCGCCGGCCCGAGCGCCTCCGCGAACACGAGCCCGTGGTAGCTGGCGTCGGGCTGGGTGAAGCCGGGGTACTTGTCGCCGTGGGCGCCGTAGTCGAAGGTCCCGCCGTCGATGACGACCCCGGCGATGGCCGTGCCGTGCCCACCGATGTACTTCGTGGCGGAGTGGATGACCGTGTCGACACCGTGCTTGAGCGGGTTGAGCAGGTAGGGCGTGGCGACGGTGTTGTCGACGAGGAACGGCACGCCGACCTCCTTCGCCACGGTCGAGATGGCCTCCAGGTCGAGCACGTCGCCCTTCGGGTTGCCGATGGTCTCGCCGAAGAACGCCTTGGTGTTCTCCTGCACCGCGGCGCGCCAGGCGTCGGGGTTGTTGTTGTCCTCGACGAACGTCACCTGGATACCGAGCTTCGGGAACGTGTGGCGCAGCAGCGAGTCGGTGCCGCCGTAGAGGCTGGCCGACGCGACGATGTGGTCGCCGGCCTCGGCGACGTTGGTCAGCGCGCCGGTCGTGGCCGCCTGGCCCGATGCGAACAGCAGCGCGCCGACACCGCCCTCGAGCGCGGCCAGCCGCTGCTCGACGGTGTCCTGCGTCGGGTTCATGATGCGCGTGTAGATGTTGCCCGGCTCCGCCAGGCTGAACAGGTCGGCGGCGTGCTGGGTGTCGCGGAACTGGTACGACGTCGTCTGGTAGATCGGCAGCGCGCGGGCACCGGTGGTCGGGTCTGGCGTCTGGCCGGCGTGGATCTGCTTGGTCTCGAACGACCACTGGTCACTCATGGTGTCTCCTCAGCTGTCGCGGCGGGTGTCGCGAGCGGGGTGTCGCGGGGTGGGTCTCCACCGTGGCACGGGGTCCGGGGACCGAGAAGACGTCTCAGGATCCGGGACGTGCGAGGATCGACGGATGGATCTGCGACCGGCCGCCGAGGGTGACGAGGGCCTGCTGGCCTCGATCGAGCAGGCCGCGAACACCGACGCGCTCGCGCACGTGTTCGCCCCGCCGTACCCCTGGGCCGCCGTCCGCGACCGCTGGGCCGAGCGCGTCGCGGCGACCAGCGTCGCGGCCTTCGTCGTGGTGGTCGACGGGGTGGGAGTCGGGTACCTCGCCCACGACAGGACGACGCTCCTGCACCTCGGCGTCGTCGCCCGCCACCGCGGGACGGGACTCGCCGACGCCGTCCTCGCGCAGGTCCCCGCGCACGTCGACCGGCTCTGGGTGCTCGAGGAGAACGTCCGCGCCCGCCGGTTCTACGAGCGGCACGGCTGGCGCCCCGACGGTCGCACCGGCACCAGCGAGTACCCACCCCACCCCGTCGAGCTCGGCTACACCCGCCGCCCCCGCCCGCCGGTCGAGTAGCGGAACCCTCCGCTGGTCGAGTGCCTCCACGAGCGCCAGCGGGGGGAGGCGGATCGAGACCACTCCAGGCCGTCACTGGGGGCTGGCCCGCGCTGGTCCGTTGCGGGGTGGTCTCGATACGTCCGAGCCTCGCAAGCTCGTCCCTGCTACTCGACCAGCGAAACCTTTCGCTGGTCGAGTGCCTGCACGAGCGCCAGCGAGGGGAGGTGTATCGAGACCACTCCAAGGTTTCGCTGGTGGCTGGCCCGCGCTGAGCTGTTGCCGGTGGTCTCGATACGCAGGGACCTCGCAAGCTCGTCCCCGCTACTCGACCAGCGAAACCTTTCGCTGGTCGAGTAGGTCGACCGGCGACGGAGGAGCTCGGTCGGGCGTATCGAGACCATTCCGGGCGGTCGCTGGCGGCTGGCTCGCGCTGGTCCGTTGCGGGGTGGTCTCGATACGTCCGAGCCTCGCAAGTTCGCTCGGACTACTCGACCAGCGAACCCCTCCGCTGGTCGAGTGCCTCCACGAGCGCCAGCGAGGGGAGGTGTATCGAGACCACTCCAAGCCGTCGCCGGGGGGTTGGTCTGCGCTGAGCCGTTGCCGGTGGTCTCGATACGCAGGGACCTCGCAAGCTCGTCCCTGCTACTCGACCAGCGGAACGCGGCGCTGGTCGAGTGCCTCCACGAGCGCCAGCGGGGGGAGGCGTATCGAGACCACTCCAGGCCGTCGCTGGAGGCTGGCCCGCCCTGGTCCGTTGCCGGGTGGTCTCGATACGCACCGACGAGCTCGCTGGCGCTCGCCGTCGCTGCTACTCGACCAGCGGAACGCGCCGCTGGTCGAGTGCCTCCACGAGCGCTAGCGAGGGGAGGTGTATCGAGACCACTCTGGGTGGTCGCTGGGGCTCGGCCCGCGCTGAACCGTTGTCGAGTGGTCTCGATACGCAGGGACCTCGCAAGCTCGTTCCCGCTACTCGACCAGCGGAACCCTCCGCTGGTCGAGTGCCTCCACGACCAGCGGAACTGGTCGAGTGCCTCCACGAGCGCCAGCGAGGGGAGGTGTATCGAGACCATTCCAAGCCGTCGCTGGGGGTCGGGTCGCGCTGATCCGTTGCCGGGTGGTCGCGCCGGGGTGGTCAGCGCATGTCGAAGGGCTGGGCGGTCGACTCGAGGACGCTGAGCCAGAGGTCGCCGTCGGGGGAGACGTGGTGGGGGCGGTGGGTCACGTAGCTGATCGGCACGTGCACGAACCGGTGGCGGCGGCGTCCGACGACCATGTCGGTGCGGCCGGCCATGGCCGCGTGCACGGCGGTCTGCGCGAGGCGCGAGCAGTACACCGAGTCCGACGGCTCCGCCGGCACCGAGCGGATGAAGTAGCCGGGGTCGAAGTAGCGGAACAGCACCTCCTCGCCGCGCGACGTGAAGTCGTCGGTGATCCGCTCGCGCAGCAGGCGACCGATGTCGGCGAGGCGGGCGTTGCCGGACGCGTCGGTAGCGCCGTCGTGCGGCAGGTGCTCCTGACCGGCACCCTCGGCCACCACCAGGACGGCGTGACCCTGCGCGGCGACCTTGCGCCGGACGTGCTCCAGCAGGCCGTTGTCGCCGTCGAGCGCGAACGGCACCTCGGGGATGAGGACGAAGTCGGCGTCGTGGCCGGCCAGGGCGGAGTAGCAGGCGATGAACCCGGCGTGGCGACCCATCACCTTGACCAGCCCGACGCCGTTCAGCGACGCCTCGGCCTCGATCTTGGCGGCCTTGATCGACTGCGCCGCCCGCGAGTAGGCCGTCTGGAAGCCGAAGCTCTGCCCGATGTGCGGGATGTCGTTGTCGATCGTCTTCGGCACCCCGACGACGGCGATGTCGGCGCCCCGTGCGGTCGCCTCCTCGGCGATGCGGTGGGCGCCGCGCATCGACCCGTCGCCGCCGATGACGAAGAGGATGTCGATGCCGCGGGCCTGCAGGGTGTCGACGACGACGCCGACGTCCTGCGCGCCGCGGGACGAGCCGAGCACGGTGCCGCCGCGCTCGTGGATGTTGGCGACGAAGTCGGGGGTCAGCGCGACCGGCTCGAGGCCGAGACCCGGCACCAGCCCGGCGTACCCGTTGCGGAACCCGACGACGTCGCGCACGCCGTAGTGCTCGTGCAGCTCCATGACGATCGCCCGGATGACGTCGTTCAGGCCGGGACACAGGCCACCGCAGGTCACGACGCCGACCCGCACGGATCCGGGGTCGAAGAACAGGCGGGCCCGGGGACCGCCGGTCTCGAAGGTCGGCAGCTCCTCCAGCGGCAGGCCGCGACGCTGGATCAGCTCGACGGTGTCGTCGAACAGCACGCGGTCGTCCTCGCCCACGTAGTACTCGTTGGTCGCGCGGCCGCCGACGTAGTGCGACAGAGGTGAGGGCACCGTGCACGGACCGAGGGAGCGGACCTGGAGGTCGGCGAGCGTCACCATGTCCTCATCCTAGGGTGAGGGATCCCTCAGGTGCGGGGTCCTCGACGAGCCGCTCGCAGGCCGGTCGACCGCATCCGGTTGGGGCGAAAGTCCGCGCGCGTCGGCGATCGTGGGGAGAATGTCCGGATGGGAGTGCAGATCACCGTGCGCGGCGTGGCCGAGGCGCGTCATCCGGCCGAGCGCGCCCTCGTGCGGCTCGAGGCCGTCGTGGAGGGGACCGACCGGGCCGACGTCCGCGACCGGGCGGCGGCGCTGCAGGAGCCGCTCGCGGGACACCTGCGCGACCTCGCCGCCCTGGGCGCGGTCGACACGTGGTCGAGCGACCAGGTGACGGTCCACGGCAGCCGCCCCTGGGTCGGTGACCGACGGTCGGAGGAGGTCGTGCACACGGCCTCGGTGCAGCTGCGGGCCGAGTTCGTCGACTTCGAGCGCATGAACGGCTTCCTCGACCACTGGGCCGGCGTGGCCGGGGTGGAGGTGCTGCCGATCGAGTGGGACCTCGGCGTCCGCAGCCGACGGGTGCTGGAGGCGGAGGTCCGCAAGGCCGCCGTCGACGACGCGGTGACCAAGGCGCAGACGTACGCCGACGCCGTGCGCCGTGGTCGGGTGGTGGCGCTGCAGCTCGCCGACCCGGGCATGCTCGACGGTCGCGGCGACGCGGTGGTCGTCGGTGCGGTGACGCACCGACTGGACGCCGGCGCCGACCGTTCGGGGCTCGCCCTGGTGCCGGAGGACGTCGTGGTCCGGGTCGAGGTCGACGCGCGCTTCCAGGCCGACTGACCTGCTCACGGCCGCCTGACCTGCGCATACCGGGAGTATGGTGACGGTATGTCCGTGCGTTCCGTCCTGCGTCGTCTGAGGGCGCTGCTCCCCGGCGTCGGCTCCGACAGCGACGCCAGCACCGCCGCCCCGGTGCGTCCGCGACCCCGCGTCGCCGTCGTGACGCAGCGGGCCCGCCAGGGCCTGCCGCTGCGTCACCGACCGATGCAGGTGGTCTACGACGAGGCCGTGGTGCACGAGGACGTCAGCCTCAAGAGCCGGGTCCTTGGTCGCACCACCCGGCTGGTCTTCAAGCCGCTGCTGCGCCTCGCGCCGCTCAACGACCGGACCCTCACGACGCTGCGCTCCCTCGACAAGCTCTCGGCCCGCGGTCCGCGGTCGCGCTTCGTCGAGCCGGTCTCCTTCGAGCTCGACGGCGTGCACGTGGAGTCGATGACGCACCGCTACGGCCCGACCAGCGAGATGACGCTGCTCTACCTGCACGGCGGTGGGTTCTTCTCCTGCGGCATCGAGACGCACCGCCGGATCTGCGAGCGGCTCGCCCTCTACACGGGCGCGACGGTGATCTCCGTCGAGTACGTGCAGCTGCCCGAGGGCTCGGTGGCGGACTCGGTCGACGACGCCATCCGCGCCTACGCGGCGCTCGTGGAGATGAGCGACCAGCCCGACAAGATCGTCGTGGCGGGCGACTCCGCGGGCGGCTACCTGACCATGAAGATCGCCGAGCTGGCGAACCGCCGGGGGCTGCCCGCGCCGGCCGCCCTGCTGACCTTCTCGCCGCTGCTGAGCCTCGACCCCGACCGCATCGACAAGGAGGGCGTGGCACGCGTGGCCCGGGTGCGCGACGCCTACCTGCCGATCGGGCGCGTCGCGGTGATCCGCGAGCGCTGGCTGCCCGAGGGCTCGGCCATCGAGGGTGAGGTCTCGCCGCTCGACGCGGCCGACCACATCACGTCGCCGACGTTCTTCGTCGCGGTGGAGGACGAGATGCTGCGGCCCGAGGTGGAGGCGATGGCGCTGTTGCTGTCCGAGCGCGGCGTGACCGTCGAGACGCACCTCTGGCGGGGCCAGGTGCACGCCTTCCCGGTGCTCGCCGACACGCTGCCCGAGAGCCGTCAGGCGCTGCGGCTCGCCGCCGACTTCGCCCGCCGGTCGGTGGGTGAGGAGTCGGTGACCTCCACCGAGGCCGACCCGCGGCGACACGACGACCCGACGCACGAGGAGCCCGTGGTCGGCGAGGTCGTGCCTGAGGAGCCCGCGACCCGCACCGACGACGCAGTGCTCGACGGCGAGCTGGTCGGCGAGGGACGCCGCCGCTGGTTCTTCGGCGCGGGCTGAGCCCGGCTCAGCCGCGCGGTCGTCGTTCTCTCCGCATCGGCAGTTCGGCCCATTCCTGAGACGCGGGTCGTCATGTGCGCTTGGCTGGGCGTGCGGACACCGACGGGAGGCACGAGACATGGTGAGCAGCTCGCTCGCACGGCACCATCCTGACAGCGCCTACGCCGCCGGGCTGATCGGGTTCGCGCTCCTGTGGGTCAACCCGTTCCTCAGCGCGCTCGTGCTCGCGCTCACCCTCCTGGGCTTCCGCCGCGCACACCGGACCGTCCGGCTCGTCGCGAAGGTCCTGCTCGTGGTGATGGTCGTGCGGGGGGTCGCCTTCCTCGTCGGCTGACCGACGGCGACCCGGACGAGGTCCGACGGGCTCAGGACCGGACGGGGGTCGCCACGACCACGACGGTCGAGCGGAAGTCGCTGCCGTCGTAGTCGCCGCACGTCATGAGGACGAGGCTGGTCGGGCCCGACGTGCGGTACACGGCCTGCGCGATGCGGCGGAACTGCTCGACGGGGACCGTGCGCACCGCGCGGACGACGAACGCCGCGCGCTCGCCGTCGCGCCGGCCGGCGACGCTGACGCGGTCGCCCGCGGCGAGCTCGCCGAGCCGGTCGAAGACCGCCGTGCCTCGAGAGGCGGTGTGTCCGACGATCGCGGCGCTGCCGGGGCCGTCGACCTGCGCTCCGTCGCGCCACCAGCCCGTGACGTCGAGCCGCTCGGGCACCTCCTGCGCGCCGTCGTCGCCCGTGCCGAGCCCGACCACCGGGGCGTCGACGTCGATGGTTGGGATGCGCACCCGTGCCGGGGTGAACCCGCTGGGCTCGTCCGGCGGCGCGGAGGAGGCGGACGCCGACGGGGCGGCCGACGTCGGGCCGGCTGTGGGGCGCGGCTCGACGTCGTCGCCGCGGGTCAGCAGGAACGCGACGACCGCCGCCACGCCCACGAGGAGCGCGGCGGCGGCCAGGGGGCGTGGATCAGCGCGACGCACGGCCGCGCGCGGCTCCGGCGGCGAGGCCCAGGACGACCAGGAGGCCGACCGGCAGCCAGGCCGGGGTGCCGTCGTGCTCGGCGACCGTCACGCCGGCAGCCGGGGCGTTGTTCGGGAACGGCCAGGCGCTTCCGCCGGCGCCCACGGCACCGCCGTCGCAGCCCGTCTGCGGGACCCTGACGTCGAGGATCTGGAACTCCGGATCCTCCTCGGCGTCGCCGACCAGGCCGATCGCCAGCAGGGCGGCGCGCGGGGTCTTCACGGTGCGCTGCTGGCCGGGCGCCAGCGTGAACTGGCCGTCGGCACGCTCGGCGTCGCCGTCGCCGTAGAGGAACTCGATGGGGCTGCCGGTGATGTTGCGCACCGTGAAGCTGCACGGCGCGGTGCTCACCGAGAACAGCTCGCTCTGGCAGTCCTCGCCGCTCGGGACGTCCCACGTGGTGACGGCGCCGTCGGCGACGGTCACGTCGGCGCGCGGCTCGGCGACGATCGTGACGTCGATGTTGCCGCCGAAGGTGAGGGAGGAGGCCCGGTAGGTACCGGCCTCGATGGGCTCGGTGTCCTCGGTGTCGCCGAAGTAGGCGAGCCCGTAGTCGAAGGAGTCCGAGCGCGGCACGACGACGGTGCAGCCCTGGACGACGACAGGCGGCGGCGTGACGCCGTCGGGCTCGTCCTGTGCGGTGACCGTGATCGTCGTGGCCGACGTGGTGCCGGTGGAGTCGGTGGTCTCCAGGCCGAACGTGAGCGACTCCCCGGCCTCCGGGCCGGCGACGCGCTGCGTGCCGGACGGGTCGAGCGTGCCCGACCAGCCGGTGCCCGTGGCGGTCACGGTGGGCGTCTCGGTGCTGGTGACGTCCCAGACGACGTCGAGCTCCTCACCGGGCTGCAGCGTCAGGTCGGTCGAGGAGCCGTTGACGGTGAACTCCTGGATCACCGGCGCGGCGGACGCCGGAGCGGCGAGACCGACGAGGCACAGCAGGGGTGCCAGGAGGAGGGACAGGACGAGTCGGCGCATGGGTCGGCTCACTTCGATCGGGGGACGGTGAGGACATCCGATCACATCGGCGCGATTCTTGGCCAATTCTTCAGAAAAATCTGGCTGGCAGGATGGCATCCGTGCGCCCCCGTCCGCTCCAGGCCGTCATCGTGCTGCTGCCCCTGGTGGCCCTCGCGCGCGGCATCGACCTGTTGAGCCTGGTGCTGCTGTTCGGGGTGGCGGCGTGGTTCGGGGTCCGCCGCGACGCGAGCTGGACCGATGCCGTGGGTCGCGCGATCGACCTGTCGCTGGCCGGCCTCGTCGGTGTCGCGGTGGTGCTCGGCACCGTCACGCTCCTGCCGCGCGCGGTGCACGAAGGGGTCACCGTCATGTTGGTCGGTGCGTGGGTCGTGGCGGTCGTGGTCACGGCCGGCCTGGCCCTCACGACCGTGGACCAGCCGCGGTGGCGCCCCCTGCTGCGCCGGGCGCTCGACGCCCGCACCTAGCCCACCCGCGGGCGCGGAGGCCGGGCTGCGTCAGGCCGTCTCGCCGGCGAGCTCCTCGGGGGAGCGCAGGACGCAGAACTCGTTGCCCTCGGGGTCGGCCAGCACGACCCAGCCCGACCCTGGGCCGTGGATGCCGCGCCGGTCGGCGACCTGCGTGGCGCCGGCCGCGACCAGCCGAGCCACCTCGGCGTCGCGGGTGCCAGTCCGGGGGCGCAGGTCGAGGTGCAGGCGGTTCTTCACCGTCTTGGTCTCGGGCACCTCGATGAACAGCAGCTGGTGGCCGGTCTCGGGGTCGAGGATCATGCACTCCTCGTGGCCGGGCTCGTTGGGGTCGTCGGCGACGTCGACGTAGCCGAGCACCAGCTTCCAGAACTCGCTGAGCTCGTACGCGTCGGAGCAGTCGACGGAGGTGTGGGAGACGAACGACGTCATGCCGTCATTCCTCCCACACCTCCACCCGGGTGTCGAGGACTACTGCTTCCGCTCGGTGAACGCGACCGACGCCGAGAACCCGGTGTAGCCGTCCTGCGGGCTCGTGCTGCTGAAGCCGACGGCCGCGATGTTGCGCAGGCTGGTGAACACGTCGTCCTGCTCGACAGCGGGCTCGGCCTTGGCGACGGCGTCGAGGATCGCGCCGACGTCGACGAAGAGGCCGCCGCCCTCGCCGTCGCCGTCGATCACCGAGGAGAAGAGGTCGGTGCCGGCGAGGTCGCCGTCCTCGACGAGCTCCTTCGCGACCTTCGGCGAGGTCGCGATCGAGACCGCGTCGTCGCCCGTCGACGTGGCGAGCTCGACGCCGGCCAGACGCTGCAGCGACGCCGTGAGGCGGTCGGCGAGGTCGGCAGCCTTCGCCTCGTCGCCCTCCGTCACGAGACCCACGGCCACGTCGGCCGGGTCGGCAGGACCCTGCGGTCCGGCGATGTCCTCGAGGCCCTCGCGACCCACGTAGACCGAGAAGGCGTCGCCGAGGAGCGTCACGAGGTCGTCGGGCAGCGTGACGTCGAGGGTCTTCTCGATCTCCTCGAGCGTCGCGTCGACGTCGGCGCTGCTCGCCGACGGCGGGGCCGTCTGCTGCTGCAGCTGGGCGAGGTACTCCTCCTCGTAGCCCTCGGGATCGGCCGCGTACGCCTCGGCGTCGAACTCCGGCTGCGGACTGGGCGAGCCGAGACCGGGCACCGTGAAGAAGTCCCGCAGGCTGAGCAGGTCGCCCAGGCTGGTCTTGATCTCGTCCCAGTTCTCCTCGACGGCCTTGCCGCCGCCCGGCACCGTCAGCCCGACCACGGTGTCGTCGGGCAGGGCGCCGAGACCGCGGACCTGCGGCAGCTTCGTCGGCTTGTCGCCCTCGTGGGCGACGGCGTCGAGGGTGAGCGACGTCGACGAGGCGGAGAGCGCGAACGCCAGGCTGCTGGTCTCGTCGGCGACTGTCTCCAGCTGGGCGGCGTCCGGGCCGAGCACGTCGTCGATGCCGGCCTTCTTGATCGCCGCGAGACCGTCCTTCACGTCGACCCACCCGGACAGGACGCCCTGCTCGTCGAGCGCGTCCTGGTCGCGTGCGAAGTCGGCGTCGTCGGCGAGGGACTTCGTCGACGCGGCCTTCACCGCAGCGTCGGCGCTCTTCTGGGTGGGCGTCACGATGGCGTAGCCGTCGAGGAAGCCGATGCCGAACTCCTCGCCGCTGCACCCGAAGAGCTTGCCGATGCCGGCCTTCGCGGCCGTCTCGTCCGTGACCTGCACGGCGATCCGCAGCGACTCCTCCTCGTCCTGCAGGTTCGGGCCGACGCCCAGGCCGACGCGCTCGCCGAGCCACGGCTCGACGTCCTTGGCGTAGTCGACGTCGTCACAGCCCTTCAGCGCGTCCTCCAGCACGATCTTGCGCAGGTCGTCGTCCTCGTCCTTGATGCCGAGCTCCTGCGACAGCTCGGGCACGCGGCGTGCGAGCCGGAAGAGGTCGATCTTCTGGCTGGCCGACGGGTCGAGGTCGAGCCGGACGTAGGCGATGGTGTCGGCCGGGAGCACGTCGTGGGGCTGGGTGCCGCCGCCGGACAGCTGGGTCCAGGCGTAGGCGCCTCCACCGACGGCAGCCACGGCGACGACCGCGCCGATGCCGAGCGCGACTCTCTTGCCGTTCCCGCCGCCGCTGGCGGGTGCGGCCTCGGGCGCTGCGGGTTGCTCGACGGTGGCGTCGGGGGTCGCCGCGCCGTCGGGCGCCGGCGGGGGCGGGGGGCTGGTGGGCGTCTCGTCGCTCATGGGTCCTCCGAAGAATGGGTGCGTCGCAGCGTACCGATCCTCGACCCCGCTGCGAACCAGAAGTGGGCAGGACGTACGAGACGTGTGCCACGTGGCGGGGCGTGCAGACCTCCGAACTAACCGTCAGACTTGCCTGTTTGTGCGCGGTGCGCCCATGATGCTCCCGTGACGACGACCCGGACGCCGCAGGCCGAGCGCACCGCGGCCATGCGGCTGCGGCTCATGGAGGCGACCGTCGAGTGCCTCGTGGAGCTCGGCTGGTCGGGCACGTCGACCACGGTCGTCTCGCAGCGCGCCGGGGTGAGCCGCGGCGCGCAGCTCCACCACTTCCCGAGCAAGCAGGCGCTGGTCGTCGGCGCGGTGGAGCACCTCACCGAGCGTCGCCGGCACGCGATGGCCGACGCGGTGCGCACGCTGCCCGACGTCGGGCGGACGCGCGCCGTCCTCGACGTGCTGGCCGCGCAGTTCACGTCGCCCGTCTTCTTCGCCGCGCTCGAGCTGTGGGTGGCCGCCCGCACCGACCCCGACCTGCGCGAGGCGGTCGCACCGCTGGAGCGTCGGGTGGGTCGGGAGACGCACGCGTACGCGCTCGAGCTGCTCGACGTCGACGAGCAGCGCGGTCGCAACCGCGAGCTCGTCCAGGCCACGCTCGACCTGCTGCGCGGGCTCGGGCTCGCCGGCACCCTCACCGACGACAGCCGACGCCGGGCCGCCGTGCTCGACGCCTGGGCGGTCACCCTCGACACCGGACTGGAGCGCTGACATGTCATCCACGAGCCCACGGGAACGACTCGAGCAGGTCCTCGCCGACCTCACCGCCGAGGGCGACCAGCTCGACGGGTGGGTCGCCGACCTCCCGGTCCAGGAGTGGGGTGCCGTCACCACGCCCGAGGGCTGGACCGTCGCCCACCAGGTCGGCCACCTGGCCTGGACCGACGAGACGTCGCTCGCGGCGGTCACCGACGCCGAGGCCTTCGGCGCGCTGCTCAAGGAGGCCGCGCAGGACCCCACCGGGTACGTCGACACCGCGGCCGACACCTGGGCCGCGAAGCCCGTGCCGATGCTCCTCGACGCCTGGCGCGCCGGTCGCGAGGCCCTCGCCGACGCGCTGCGCGCCGTGCCGGACGGGGAGCGCGTCCCGTGGTTCGGTCCGCCGATGAGCCCGACGTCGATGGCGTCGGCCCGGTTCATGGAGACGTGGGCGCACGCGCACGACGTCGCCGAGACGTTCGGCATCGAGGTGCCCCGGACCGACCGCGTCCGGCACGTCTGCCACCTCGGCGTCCGCACCCGCGGCTTCGCCTACGTCATGCGCGGCGAGGAGCCGCCGACGAGCGACGTGCGGGTCGAGCTCACCGCGCCGTCGGGCGAGAGGTGGACGTGGGGCGAGGAGGGCGCGGAGCAGCGGGTCACGGGCGACGCGTGGGACTTCGCGCTGCTCGCGACGCGGCGGCGGCACCGCGACGACGTCGACGTCCGGGCCGACGGCGCGGACGCCGACCACTGGCTCGACGTCGCGCAGGCCTTCGCCGGACTCCCCGGTGCCGACCCGAAGCGGCTCTCGGAGCGCTGAGGCCCGAGCGCAGGCGCCTGCGTCACTCCTGCGACCGTGGTCGCGGCGTGCCCGGCACGACGGTGCGGGGGCTCGGTGCCGCCGCCGGGTGCCGTCGCAGCTGCGGGGTGCGGGTGCGGATCGGGCGAGGTCGCACGAACGACGCCTCCATCCAGTGGGCTCGCTCGTCGCCGGTCCTCGGGTCCCAGAAGTCGCAGAGGATCAGCTTTCCCGACCGGTGCGTGGCCCACGCCGGCACGGTCTCCTTCATCGGCCCGTCGTCGTGCTGCCACAGGCAGCCCACCCACACGGGACGCGGCTGCGGGAGCGGCACGCCGCCCGTGGTGGGCGCCGGCTGCTCGTTGACCAGGCTGCTCATGACTGGTCGCCGCCGCCTGTGCGGGCGGCCTGGTCGATCAACGGGCCACTGGTCATGTGAGGTGTCATCGGTGGCTCCCTGCTCCGAGGAGGGCGCAACGGTCCCGGTGCCGCTGCAGTTCGTCCCACCCTGCGCGCGTCGAGGCGAGGTCAGACGGGCCCGACCGAGAACTCAGTAGCCGCGAGGAGGAGAACGCGTAGCGCGGACCGCTCGCACGTGGATGCGGCAGGTCAGCGCGCGTCGCTGCCGCGCACTGCCGTGTCCAGGACGACGAGCAGCTCCTCCAGCCGGGTGCGACCGCGCCGAGGCCGGGGGTAACGGCGCAGCACCGCGGGCACAGGAGGCGCGGCGCGCTCGGCCAGTGTGGCCCGCACGACCCCGACGTCCTCGCCGCGCAGCTCGGCGACTCGTGCCACGCAGGCTGCCGACCGCAGGACGTGCCCGACCTGGGTCGCCTGGGCGAGCGGGTGCAGGTAGGCCGCGCCCGCCGCGTCCGCGCAGGCCAGTGCAGCGAGACGGGCCACCTCGTCGGGTGCGTCCCGGGCGGCCCGATGGGCGGCGAAGGCGGTCGTGCGCTGACGGTTCGAGCGCGCGGCACCGTCGGCGAAGGCCCGCGCGGCGTCGAGCGCCTCTCGCGGACGCGCGTCGTCGTCGACGGCCGACTCGAAGACGGGCAGGACGTCGGCAGCGCAGGCAGCCGCGAACCGCACCACGGCGCGCAGCTCCTCGACGGTGAGGTCGAGACCGGGCGGTGTGGGCATGCCCTCATGGTGCCGGGTAGTCGGCGGACCGTCCAAGAACAAACAAGCAGGCTTGACTGTTTGTAACGTCCGGTGCGATGCTGCCGAGGTGACCGTCCGCATCGGCAACTGCTCCGGCTACTACGGCGACCGGCCTACCGCGTTCCGGGAGATGCTGGAGGGCGGCGAGCTCGACTACCTCACCGGCGACTACCTGGCCGAGCTGACCATGCTCATCCTCGGCAAGGACCGGATGAAGGACCCCGAGGCCGGCTACGCGAAGACCTTCCTGCGCCAGCTGCAGGACGGACTCGCGCTCGCCCGCGAGAAGGGCGTGAAGGTCGTCGCCAACGCCGGCGGCCTCAACCCGGCCGGCCTCGCCGCACGCATCCGCGAGCTGGCGCAGGAGCAGGGGATCGACGTGCAGGTCGCGCACGTGGAGGGTGACGACCTGCTGCCGCGGGCGGCCGAGCTCGGCCTGAGCGACGTCGGCGGAGGCAGCCTGCTCACCGCCAACGCCTACCTCGGGGCGTTCGGCATCGCCGCAGCGCTCGACGCCGGCGCCGACGTCGTCGTCACCGGCCGTGTCACCGACGCCTCGGTCGTCATGGGTCCGGCCATCCACGCGCACGGCTGGGGCCGCGACGACCTCGACGCGCTCGCCGGCGCCCTGGTCGCCGGCCACGTGATCGAGTGCGGCACGCAGGCCACCGGCGGCAACTTCAGCGGCTTCCGCGCTCTCGACACCTGGCGTCCGCTCGGCTTCCCCGTCGCGGAGGTCGACGCCGACGGCAGCAGCGTCATCACCAAGCACGCGAGCACCGGCACGACGGAGACCGGCGGAGCCGTCACCGTCGACACCGTCACCGCACAGCTGCTCTACGAGGTGCAGGGTCCGGCCTACCTCAACCCCGACGTCGTCGCGCACCTCGACACCCTCGCCCTGACGCAGGAGGGCCCCGACCGGGTCCGCATCAGCGGCGTCCGCGGCACGCCGCCGCCCGCCACCACGAAGGTCTGCCTCAACCTGCTCGGCGGGTTCCGCAACGGCGTCGACCTGCTCCTCACCGGACTCGACATCGAGGCGAAGGCCGCGTGGGTGCGTCGGGAGGTGGAGGCGGCGCTGCAGGACGACCCGCCGGACGAGCTCGTGTGGACCCTCGACCGCACCGACGTCTACGACCCGCCCACCCAGGCCTCGGCCACGTCCTACCTGCGGTGCGCCGCCAAGAGCAGCCGGCCCGAGCCGGTCGGCCGCGCGTTCAGCGACGCGTTCGTCAACGTCGCGCTCGCGTCGTACCCGGGCTTCACGCTCACCGCCCCGCCCGGGCGCGGCACGCCGTACGGCGTTTACCGCCCGGCGTACGTGCCGCAGTCGGAGGTCCCGCACGTCGTCGTGCACGCCGACGGCCGACGTGAGGACGTGGCCCCACCCGCCACGACCGCCGACGTCGCGGTGGAGCCGGCTGACGTGACCGCCGCTCCCGACCTCGGCGCGAGCCAGCCCCGGCCGCTCGGCGAGCTCGTGCACGCGCGCTCCGGCGACAAGGGCGGCGACGCGAACGTCGGGCTCTGGATCCCCGCCGACCACCCGCGCCGCGCCGACGCCGTCGCGTGGCTCGTCGGCATCGTCAACGCCGGCTGGGTGCAGGGGATGCTGCCCGAGGCCGCCGACCTCGACGTCGACGTGCACCCGCTGCCGAACCTCGGCGGCGTCAACGTCGTCGTCCACGGCCTGCTGGGAGAGGGCGTGTCGTCGTCGACCCGGCTCGACCCGCAGGCCAAGGCGGTCGGTGAGTGGCTGCGCGCCCGCGTGACCGCAGTGCCCACCCGACTCCTCGAAGGACGACGCCCGTGACCACCTCCCACAGCGACCTGTTCGCGACCCCCGAGCGGCAGGCCCTGCGCACCGCCGTCGAGCAGTTCACCACCCGCGAGATCGTGCCGCACCTGCCGCAGTGGGAGGACGACGGCCAGCTCCCGCGCGAGCTGCACGCGGCCACCGCGAAGGCCGGCTTCCTCGCCGTCGGGTACCCCGAGGAGGTCGGCGGTGCCGGCGGCGACGCCGTCGACGCGTGCGTCGTCACCGAGGCGATGCTCGCGGCCGGCGGCTCCACCGGTCTGCAGGCCAGCCTGTTCACGCACTCCATCGCCCTGCCGCACATCATCGACGCGGCGTCGTCGGGCGCCGGTGGCTCGCGGCTCGTCGACCTGTACGTCCGGCCGACGCTGGCGGGGGAGAAGATCGGCTCGCTCGGCGTCACCGAGCCCAGCGGCGGCTCTGACGTCGCGAACATCCGCACCCGCGCGGTGCGCGACGGCGACCACTACGTCGTCAACGGCGCGAAGACGTTCATCACCTCGGGCGTGCGGGCCGACTTCGTCACGACCGCCGTCCGCACCGGCGGGGACGGTCACGCCGGGATCTCGCTGCTCGTCATCGACAAGGACACGCCCGGTTTCACGGTGAGCAGGAGCCTGCGCAAGATGGGCTGGCACTGCTCCGACACCGCTGAGCTCGCCTTCGACGACGTCCGCGTGCCCGTCGAGAACCTCGTCGGCGAGGAGAACGGCGGCTTCTACCTCGTCATGCAGCAGTTCGTCGGCGAGCGGCTCGGGCTGGCCGTCCAGGCGTACGGCACCGCCCAGCGGGCACTCGACCTCGCCGTGGCGTACGCCCGCGAGCGCGACACGTTCGGCAAGCCGCTCATCGCGCGCCAGGTGATCCGCCACAAGCTCGTCGAGATGCACGCCCGCACGTCGGCCGCGCGGGCCCTGACCCGGCAGGCGCTGGTCCGCTCGCTGGAGACGCCCAAGACCGACCCGTCGCTCATCCTCGACGCCGTCACCGCCAAGAACGTCGCCGTCGCCGCCGTCGAGCACGTGGTGCACGAGGCCGTGCAGGTCTTCGGCGGCATGGGCTACATGCGCGAGTCCGAGATCGACCGCCACTACCGCGACGCCCGCATCCTCGGCATCGGCGGCGGCGCCACCGAGGTGATGAAGGACCTGTCCGCGAAGCTGCTGGGCTACTGAGAGGCATGCCGTGAAGACCACCATCGACCCGACGTCGGCCGCCTACGCCGACAACCGCGCCCAGATGCTGGAGCGCGTCGCTGACCTCGCCGAGCAGCACGCGAAGGCGCTCGCCGGGGGAGGGGAGAAGTACGTCGCGCGGCACCACGCGCGCGGCAAGCTGACCGCCCGCGAGCGCATCGAGCTGCTCGTCGACCCCGACACCCCGTTCCTCGAGCTCGGCGCGCTCGCCGGCTGGGGCACCGACTTCACCGTCGGCGGCTCGATCATCACCGGCATCGGCGTCGTCGAGGGCGTCGAGTGCATGATCGTCGCCAACGACCCGACCGTGAAGGGTGGCTCGTCCAACCCCGTCACGGTCAAGAAGGGCTTCCGCGCCGCCCAGGTGGCGGAGGAGAACGGGCTGCCGACGATCAACCTCGTCGAGTCCGGCGGTGCCGACCTGCCGACGCAGAAGGACATCTTCATCCCCGGCGGCGCCAGCTTCCGCAACATCACCCGCGCGAGCGAGGACCGTCGCCCCACCGTCGCGCTCGTGTTCGGCAACTCGACCGCGGGCGGCGCCTACATCCCCGGCATGAGCGACTACGTGGTCATGGTCGACGGCGGCGCGAAGGTGTTCCTCGGCGGACCGCCGCTCGTGAAGATGGCCACCGGCGAGGAGTCCGACGACGAGTCGCTCGGCGGCGCGTCGATGCACGCGAAGACGTCGGGCCTGGCCGACTACCTCGCCGCCGACGAGCACGACGCCATCCGGCTCGGCCGCCAGGTGGTGCGCCGGCTCAACTGGCGCAAGAAGGGCCCCGAGCCGGTGGCCGACTACGCCGACCCCGTCCTCGACGAAGAGGACCTGCTGGGCATCGTCCCCACCGACCTGAAGATCCCCTTCGACCCGCGCGAGGTCATCGCCCGGCTCGTCGACGGCAGCGAGTTCGACGAGTTCAAGCCGCTCTACGGCTCGAGCCTCGTCACCGGCTACGCGCAGCTGCACGGCTACCCGATCGGCATCCTCGCGAACGCGCAAGGGGTGCTGTTCAGCGCCGAGGCGCAGAAGGCCGCGCAGTTCATCCAGCTGGCCAACCAGACCGACACGCCCCTGCTGTTCCTGCACAACACGACCGGCTACATGGTCGGTGCGGAGTACGAGCAGGGCGGCATCATCAAGCACGGCGCCCAGATGATCAACGCCGTCTCCAACTCCAAGGTCCCGCACCTGTCGGTCGTCATGGGCGCCTCCTACGGCGCCGGGCACTACGGCATGAGCGGACGCGCCTACGACCCGCGCTTCATGTTCAGCTGGGTCGGTGCGAAGTCGGCCGTGATGGGCCCCGCGCAGCTCGCGGGCGTCATGGAGATCGTCGCCCGCCAGTCGGCGGAGTCGAAGGGACAGCCGTTCGACGCCGAGGGCTTCCAGGGCGTCAAGGACTACGTCGAGCAGCAGATCGAGGAGCAGTCGCTCGCCTACTTCACGTCGGGCATGGGCTACGACGACGGCGTCATCGACCCCCGCGACACCCGCGCGATCCTCGGCATCTGCCTGTCGGCCATCCACACCGCCCCCGTCGAGGGCGCCCGCGGCTACGGGGTGTTCCGCCTGTGACGCGCGCACGCCGCTGGTCGAGTGCCTCCACGAGCGCCAGCGAGGGGAGGCGTATCGAGACCACCCCGAGCCGACGCTGGGACTCGCTCCACGCTGATCCGTTGCCGAGTGGTCTCGATACGTCACGACCAGCTCGCTGGCGCTCGCCGTCGTGCCTACTCGACCAGCGGAACCGTGTCGCTGGTCGAGTAGCGCGGAGCCGCTGGGGGCACCTCCCGCTTGCGGGGGCCGCAGGAGCGTGCTCCGGGCGTATCGAGACCACCCTGGCCGGATCAGCGCTCCTGCTGACGATCGAAAGGACCTCCTCATGATCCGCACCGTCCTGGTGGCGAACCGGGGGGAGATCGCGCGGCGGGTGTTCCGCACCTGCCGCGACCTCGGCATCCGCACCGTCGCCGTCCACTCCGACGCCGACGCCGACGCGCCGTTCGTGGCCGAGGCCGACGTGGCCGTCCGGCTCGAGGGGAACGCGCCCGGCGAGACCTACCTGCGCGCCGACCTCGTCGTCGACGCGGCCCGCCGCGCCGGCGCCGACGCCGTCCACCCCGGCTACGGCTTCCTGTCGGAGAACGCCGGCTTCGCGCGTGCGGTGGCCGACGCCGGCCTCACGTGGATCGGCCCCACGCCCGAGTCGATCGACGCGATGGGCAGCAAGATCCGCGCCAAGGAGCTCATGGCCGAGGCGGGCGTGCCGATCCTCAGCGTCGATCCCGGGACCGCACGCCCTGAGGACTTCCCGCTGCTCGTGAAGGCGTCCGCCGGCGGCGGTGGTCGCGGCATGCGCGTCGTCGAGCGCGCGGAGGACCTCGAGGGCGAGCTGACGGCAGCCGCCGCGGAGGCGGCATCGGCGTTCGGCGACGACACCGTGTTCGTCGAGCCGTACCTGCCGACCGCGCGCCACGTCGAGGTGCAGGTGCTGGCCGACACCCACGGCACCACCTGGATCCTCGGCGACCGCGACTGCTCCCTCCAGCGGCGCCACCAGAAGGTCGTCGAGGAGGCCCCCGCGCCGAACCTGAGCGACCCCGTGCGCCGCACCCTGCACGACGCGGCGCGAAACGCCGCCGAGGCGGTCGGGTACGTCGGTGCCGGCACGGTCGAGTTCCTCGTGGCCGACGGCCACGCCGACGACGGCCGCGTCTACTTCCTGGAGATGAACACCCGCCTGCAGGTGGAGCACCCCGTGACGGAGGAGGTGTTCGGCGTCGACCTCGTCGCGCTGCAGCTCTCCGTCGCCGAGGGCCACCCGTTGCCCGCCGAGCAGCCCGCCGGACCGACCGGCCACGCCGTCGAGGTGCGCCTCTACGCCGAGGACCCGGCCGACGACTACGCGCCGCAGACCGGCATCCTGCGCACCTTCGAGGTACCCGAGGGCCCGGGCCTGCGGACCGACTCCGCGGTGGAGTCCGGCTCGGTCGTCACGCACTTCTACGACGCGATGATCGCGAAGGTCGTCGCGCACGGCGCCGACCGCGCCCAGGCGGTGCGCCGGCTCGACGACGCGCTGCGTCGCACGCGCGTGCACGGCCTGACGACGAACCTCGGGCTGCTGCGCGGGGCCCTCGCCGACGAGGAGTTCGCCGCCGGGCGCGTGCACACCGCGCTGCTCGGGGAGCGGATCGAGGCCTGGACCCGTCCGCTGCTCGACGACGACGCCTTGCAGCGCTCGGCCCTCGCGGCGGCGCTCGCGCAGGCACGGTCGGCGTCCACGTCGTCGCCGGTCCTCTCCCGCATCCCGACCGCGTTCCGCAACGTGCCCAGCCAGCCGCGCACCCGTCGGCTGCGTCTCGGCGACGACGAGCTCGTCGTCGAGTACCGGGCCGAGGGCGGCAGGCTGGTCAGCGACCTCGCCGACGTCGTCTCCGTCGAGCCCGAGCGGGTGGTGCTCGCCGTCGACGGGGTCACGGAGGCCTACCGCGTCGCGGTCGGCGAGGAGACGGTCGACGTCGACGGCCCCGCCGGGTCGCTGTCGTTCGACGTCGTCCCCACGTTCGTCGACCCCGCCGACGTGTTGGCGGAGGGCTCGCTCCTCGCGCCGATGCCGGCGAGCGTCGTGAAGGTCGGCGTGGAGGCCGGTCAGCAGGTCGAGAAGGGCGACGTGGTCGTCGTCCTGGAGGCCATGAAGATGCAGCACACCATCACCGCGCCGACCGACGGCGTGGTCGCGGAGCTCGCCGTGACGGCGGGCCAGCAGGTCGAGTCCGGGGCCGTCCTGGCCGTCATCGAAGGGGATCCAGCATGAGCCAGTTCACCGAGTCCGAGGAGCGGCGCGAGCTCCGCAAGGCCGTCGCGTCGCTCGGCGCGAAGTACGGGGAGAAGTACTTCCACGAGGCCGCCGCCGAGGGCCGCAAGACCACCGAGCTGTGGGCGGAGGCGGGACGTCTGGGCTACCTCGGCGTGTCGATCCCCGAGGAGTTCGGGGGCGGGGGCGGCGACATCGGCGACCTCGCGGCGGTGTGCGAGGAGCTGGCGACGGCGGGCTGCCCGCTGCTGCTCATGGTGGTGAGCCCGGCGATCGTCGGCACCACCATCGCGCAGTACGGCACGCAGGAGCAGAAGGAGCGCTGGCTGCCCGGCCTGGCCGACGGCACTGCCACGTACGCCTTCTCCATCACCGAGCCCGACGCCGGCTCCAACTCCCACAACATCGTCACGCACGCCGAGAAGGCCGAGGACGGCAGCTGGGTGCTGAACGGCACCAAGACGTACATCTCCGGCGTCGACGAGGCGAGTCACCTGCTCGTCGTCGCCCGGTACTCCGACGCCCGGACCGGCAAGCTGAAGCCGGCGCTGTTCATGGTGCCGACCGACGCCGACGGATTCACGAAGCAGCAGATCGAGATGGGCGTCGTGAGCCCGGAGAAGCAGTTCACGCTGTTCTTCGACGACGTGCGCGTGGCCGCCGACGCACTCGTCGGCCAGGAGGACGCCGGCCTCGAGCAGCTGTTCGCGGGCCTCAACCCCGAGCGCATCATGGCCGCCTCGATGGCCACCGGAACGGCTCGCTGGGCGATCCGCAAGGCCGTCGCCTACGCCAAGGAGCGCGAGGTGTGGGGCAAGCCGATCGGCGCGCACCAGGCCATCAGCCACCCCCTCGCCCGGCTGCACATCGACGTCGAGATGGCCCGCCTGCTCACCCAGAAGGCCGCCGCGCTCTACGCCGCCGGCGACCTCATGGGCGCCGGCGAGGCCGCCAACATGGCCAAGGTCGCGGCCGGCGAGGCGGCGGCGAAGGCCGTCGACCAGGCCATCCAGACGCACGGCGGCAACGGCCTGGCGCTGGAGTACGGTCTCGTCCAGGCCGTCGCCTCCTCCCGGCTCAGCAACATCGCGCCGGTGTCGAAGGAGATGGCACTCAACTTCGTCGCCCAGTTCTCGCTGGGGCTGCCGAAGTCCTACTGAGCGGAGATTCCCAGGTCCACCTGGGAATCTCCCAGCGAGGCACGATTTTCTGACGTTTGCACGGAAAGCACTCCGTGCTTCGCTGGGATTACCAGGTCGACCTGGGAATCTCGGGCGCCGACGAGAGCTGAGGAGCTGGTCATGGCAGAGCTGGTGCACCTGGACGTCGCCGACGGGGTCGCGACGGTGACGCTCGACAGCGAGCACAACCGGAACGCGTTGAGTCGTCAGCTGGTGACGGAGATGGCCGACCGGCTCGCGCAGGCGGACGCCGACGCGGACGTGCGGGCGGTGCTGGTGCGGTCGGCGCACCGGGTGTTCTGCTCCGGCGCCGACCTGTCCGAGGCGGCGAGCGGCGGGATGGAGGAGGGCGCGCGGGCGATCGTGGCGCTCCAGCGCCAGATCGCGACCGCCGGCACGCCCGTGGTGGTCGAGCTCGCGGGGCCCGTGCGGGCGGGCGGGCTCGGCATCGTCGGGGCCGCGGACGTCGTGGTCGCGGCCGAGTCGGTGACGTTCGCGCTCACGGAGGTGCGGCTCGCCCTGGCGCCGGCGGTCATCTCCCTCACGCTGCTCGAACGCTTCACCGACCGGGCCGCGGCCGAGCTGTTCCTCACCGGCCGTCAGTTCGACGCGCGCGAGGCGCAGGCCGCCGGACTCGTCACCCGCGCGGTGCCCGATGCCGACCTCGCCGACGCGGTCTCGGCCGTGCTCGACGGCCTCGTGCAGGGCTACCCGCAGGGCCTGCGGGAGACGAAGCGACTGCTCAACCACGACCTCGTCGCCCGGATCGACGCTCTCGGCGGCGACGTCGCCGCGCAGTCGGCGCGTCTGTTCGGCAGCGACGAGGCACGCGAGGCCATGACAGCGTTCCTGCAGCGCAAGCGCTGACCGACAGGGCCGGTCAGTCGTAGGCGATCGGCATCCGGTCGACCCGGCAGTGCGCCCGGGGCGACTCGACGACCACGTAGCCGCCACCCGACCCCTCGAACCGTCGCAGCGAGAAGCCCGCGTCGTCGACGAGCGGCACGTCGACCTTCGTGATCTCGCTGGGCTGCACCTCCAGGAGCTGCGCAGGTCCGCCGGCCTCGAGCCGGACGTACTTCGCGGTCGAGTCGCTGTCGGACATGCCGATCGCGGCGGTGACGCGGTCGCACTGGCCCTCGGAGCGCCACCCCACGAACCCGTGGCTGCCGGCGTTCCCGTCGCTGCTGTACAGCCCGAGCGTCTCCCGCGGCGGCGTGCCGCCGTTGACGGTCCCGACCCAGCCGCGCTGGACGCCGCCGGAGGAGTAGTACGACTCGTCGTAGAGGTCGAGCCACGTCCAGCCCGTCACGGTGCGGGCCGGGCTGACGCCGCGCTGCGTGGAGCCGGCGGCCGGGGCGACGACGCGGTACTGCTGCGTGCCGGTGCGGCTGACGGTGACGCGGGAGGAGAAGGTCCGGGTCTTCGTGGTGCGCGGCGTGGCGATGGTCCTCCACGCGCCTGTGCCGACACGGCGCTGGACGGCGAGCTTCTTGCCGGTCGCCTTCGCGCCGCTGACCTTGCCGCTGAGCGTGAGCTTCTGGCCGACGTCGCGCTGGGCGTGGCTCGCGGTGAGCGTGACGCCGTAGGTCGCGGCCTCGGCAGGCGCGGCGAGGGCGACGCTGCCGGCGACGAGGGCGAGTGCTGCGAGGACGGTCCGGTTCGTGGGACGACGGTGCGCTGATCGACGCTGCTCGGGTCGACGGATCATGAGGGCCTCCAGGGGTGCCCTCGCAGGCTAGACCCGCGGCGGGCCCGGCGACCTGAAATCCGTGGAACCGCGTCCCTTCGGGGTCGTTCGACCCGGCGGCCGAAGAGGAAGAAGACGCGAAGAGTCCTTCCGCAGGCCTCGGCAGACCCTCGGCTCGGTCGTAGCGTCGAGAGCATGAAGACTCTGCCTCTCGTCGTCGCCGGGGCGCTGCTCCTGCTGACGGCCGGTTGCTCCTCGCACGACGCCTCCGACCCGTCCGTCGGGTCCGGGCGCCCCTCCCCGACCTCCACCACCGCGCCAGCCTCCACGGGACCGTCCGCGTCCGCGCCGCCGACCCCGACCTCCTCCCCGTCCGCCTCGTCGGCGCCGACGTGCACCACCGCCGACCTGCGCGTGACTGTGCGACCCGACCCGAACGGCGCTGCCGCCGGCAGCACCTTCGACGACGTGCTGCTGCGCAACACCGGCGGCACGACCTGCCTGATGACCGGGTGGCCCGGGGTCTCCTTCGTCACGGGCTCGCAGGGACGTCAGGTGGGTGCGCCCGCCGCACGTCAGGGCACGCCGGCCGTCGTGTCCCTCGCGCCCGGCGCGAGCGCGGAGGCCCTGCTGCAGGTGGCCGAGGCCGGGAACTTCGCGCCCTGCACGACGACGTCGGTGCGCGGTCTGCGGGTCTACCCGCCGAACCAGCGCGACGCCGTCTTCGTCCCGATGCCCACGAAGGCCTGCGCGCAGACCTCGGCGCAACAGCTCACCGTGCGGCCCGTGGTGCTGCGCGGCTGACGGCGCTCACGCGTCGCGCAGCAGCGTGTCCAGACCGCCCACCACGAACCGCACGAGCCAGTCGTGGCGCATCGCGAGGTCGGGTGCGCCGGGCGTCCCCTCGGTGAGGTACTCGAAGCGACCGGGACCGGCGAAGAGCTGCAGGCTCGAGGAGACCAGCAACAGGTAGGCGTCGAGCACGGCCACCGGTCGGGCGTCGGGGTAGAGGTCCTGGAGCCGGCCGACGAACGTCGCCGCGATCGCGTTGTACTCCTCGGCCACGAGCACCTGCTCCGGCAGGGCCGAGACCGACAGCTGCGCCACGAACCGGAAGTAGTCCGCCCACCCGGGCCGTCCGGCCCGCTCGAGCATGGGCTCGGTGAACGCCCGCACCACGTCCTCCAGCGACCTCGCCGCGGCCAGCCGGGTCCGACGCTCGGCGTTCAGCGGCTCCACCCGGCGCAGCAGCACCGCGCGGAACAGCTCGCGCTTGCCCCCGAAGACCTCACTGACCGTCGCGGTGCGGACGCCGGCGTCGCGGGTGATCTCTCGGACCCCGACCCCCGCGTACCCGGAGCGCGCGAACGACCGCTCGGCGACGTCGAGCAGGACCTCGCGCAGCTCCTCGCGCTGCCGGCGCCGCGGGGCCGGAGAGGCGTCGGCCGTGGTGCGGCTCATGCCGCGAGCACGCGGTGCACGACGTGGCCCACCCCGTCGAGGACGAGCTCGAGCTCGTCGCCCGGGCCGATCCAGCGACCCGTCTCCATGCCGCTGCCACCCGGCAGCGTGCCGGTGGCGAACAGCTCGCCCGGCAGGAGCCGCTCGCTGCGCGACGCGTGCGCGAGCACCTCGCCGAGGCTCCAGCGCATCCCGGCCGTCGAGACCTCCGCGACCACCTCGCCGTTGACGACGACCCGTCCCTGCAGCGCGTCGACATGGGGCAGGACCGCCTCGGCGGTCACGAGCACCTCCGACATCGAGCTGGCGAAGTGCTTGGACTTCTGGGGCCCGAACCCGCTGGCCATCTCTCGACGCTGGACGTCGCGCGCGCTCAGGTCGTTGACCAGCACGAAGCCGCCGATCGCGGCGGTCGCCTCCTCCGGCGTCGCGTCGAGCAGCGGCCGGGCGAGCACGAACCCCAGCTCGAGCTCGTAGTCGAGCGCGCTCGAGTACGACGGCGGCCTGATCTCGGTGCCGCTGGGCACGAAGGTCAGGTGGTTGCCGAGGTAGTAGATCGGCTGCTCCTGCAGCAGCTGGTGGGGGCGGAAAGCCGGGAACGGACGGCGGGTCAGGAGCTCCACGGCGCGGGCGGCGCGGTACTGCGCGGGGTGGAAGCGCCTCACGAGCCCGCGCGACGCGTCGATGGTGTGCTGCTCGAAGAGCATGTAGTCGCGGAAGGAGAGCGGCTGGAACGGCAGCAGCGTGCCAGAGTCGTCCGGTGCTGCGTCCTCCGGCGCTGGGTCGTCCCACGCGCGCCCGAGGACGTCCCAGGGCGTGAGGCTGGCGTCGGCCGGCTCCCACGCGCCGTCGGTGCGTCGTTGCGTGCGCACCTGTCCATCGACGCGGATCCGTCGGACCTGCACGGTCGCCACCACCTTCCGGAACACCTGTTCCGCAGAAGGTACCTCAGCGGCTACAGTGCCGACCAGTCGTCACAGGAGCAGCCATGTCGTCCTCCGGATCCGCCTCGTTCGTCCGTCGTCTGCTGGTGACCACCTGTGCCGCGACACGCACCACGGGCCTCGCGGCGCGGTTCACCGGGACGGCCCCGTTCCTGCCGGCCCTGTTCGTGCTCCGCTACAGCAACATGGGCGGGCTCGACCCGGCGGTCGTCGCGACTCACCTTGCACGGTGCCGGACCTTCGGCGACCGCGGGTGGACGACGTACTGGCACCGCCTCGCCGCCGAGCAGCTGACGGTCGCGGAGTCGGCGCTGGGCCGCGTCGCGGGGACCGACCTGTCCGGTCGGCTCGTCTCCGCGGCCACGTCGGGCGAGGTGGTCCTGCCCGACGTGGCGCTCGGGACGCTCGAGGACGCCGCGGTGCTGATGGCCGACCACGGTCCGCAGCCGACGCCGGACGACGTGTCGCGCGTGGTCGGGACCGGCCGGCCCGAGGTGCTCGACGCGTTCACCGCGCTCGACGCCTGGGTCAAGGCCCTCACCCTCGAGCAGGTGGCGGCGTTCCCGGGCCACACGCCGGGCCGGATGCGCGCGTACTGGCGGAGCCGTCGCCTGTTCGACGCGCTCGTGCCGGTGGTGACCCCACGTCTCGGCGTCGACGTCCGGCCGGTCGACGTCCCGGTGGACGGCGACGTCGTGCGCGGCTACCTCGTCACCCCGAGGGACGGGGGGCCGCGGCCCGTCGTGCTCGTGACGAACGGGCTCGAGGGGACGGTGCAGGAGCTGCTCCTGCCACTGCTGCGCTACCGGGAGAGCGGGCTCGCCACGTTCGTCATGGAGATGCCGGGCAGCTACGCCTACGGGCAGCCCATGTCGCCGGCCTCGGAGGACGTGTACGGCGCCGTCGTCGACCACCTCGTCCGCGACCCGCGGGTGGAGGGCACGCGGCTCGGGGTCGTCGGTGTCAGCTTCGGCGGCTACTGGGCCGCGCGGCTCGCGGTGGCCGAGCCGCGGCTCACCTGTGCGGTCGCCTGCGGCGCGCCGACCAGCCGCACGTTCCTGCCCGGCAACGCGATCGGTCTGCCGCAGGTGATCCTCGAGGCGCTCAAGGCCGTCACCGGTTCACGTGCCCTGCTCACCATGAGCCACCGGCTCCGCACCCTGTCGCTACGCCGCCGCTACCGCGACGTCCGCGTGCCGCTGCTGGTCGTCAACGGCGACCACGACACGTTGCTGAGCACGCAGGACTCGATCGACCTCGCCGAGCAGGCGCCGGGCGCGAGCCTCCTGCTCTACCCCGACGACGACCACTGCGCGATGGGCCACTACCGCGACTGGCTCGACGCGTCCCAGCAGTGGCTCGTGCGGCACCTGGCTCCGCCCGTTGACGCGCCGGCTCCGGCCGGGGGCGACTGACGCACGACCACCTTCGCGATTTCGCTGCGCCACGGCCGCCGACCGCTCATGCTGGAGGCTCGTCCGCCTGGTGCGAAAAGGGAGATCGCATGGGTGCTTCACGCGCTGCGGCGCGCGGCTGCGTGCTGCTCGTCGTCTCGGTGCTGGCCACGCTGCTCGGTGTCGCGCCCGCGCACGCCGCGCCCGTGGCGTTGTCCGGGAGCGTCGTCGGCACGTCCGGCGCCGGCCTCTCGGGCATCGAGGTGGCTGTCACGACGCGTGCGGGCGTCGCCGTGCAGGAGACGACGACCGACAGCACCGGGGCGTGGTCGGTGCAGGTGGAGCCGGGGACCTACGCGGTCGGGTACGTCGACCCCGAGGGCTGGTGGAAGCCGGAGTTCTGGGACGACCAGACCACGCTCGCCGCCTCGACCGCCCTGACGGTCGGCACGTCGGGCCGTACCGGGGTCGTGGCGCGCCTCGCTCCGTACCCCGTCGTCTCCGGCACCGTCCGCTCTGGCGGTGAGCCCGTCGCCGGAGCCGAGGTGCGTGCCTACGCGAGTGCCAACGAGACCGACTCCGTCCGCGTGGTCACGACCGCCGCCGACGGCACGTGGGCCGTGCCGCTGCCGTCCGGCAGCTACCGGTTCGCGTTCGAGAGCCCCGACCACGTCGTCGAGTACTGGAACGACCGCGCCACCCTGGCTGCGTCGGACCCGGTCACGGTGACGACCGCCGACGTGCCCGGGCGCGACGTCACGCTCACCCCGCTGCCCGTCGCCTCGGGACGGGTGACGGCCGGGGGCGCGGCCGTGCGTCGCCCCGAGGTCACCGTGCTCGTCCGCGACGCCGCCACGGGACTGTGGAGCGAGCAGGAGACCGTCACCGGTGACGCCCAGGGTCGCTGGTCGGTGCGCCTGGCGGCGGGTCGCTACAGCTTCCGGTTCGCCGGCGACGCCCGGTACCGGCCCGAGTTCTGGGCCGACCAGACCCGACGCTCCGACGCCACGCCGGTCGACCTCGGCTCGGCCCCGGTGGTCCTCGACGCCGACCTCGCCGTGCTGCCCACGGCCCGCGGCCTGGTGCGCGACGCGTCGGGCGAGCCGGTCGAGGACGCCGACGTCGTCGCGCTCGACGCCTCAGGCGACGAGGTCGCGCGCGACCGGACCGGGCCCGACGGCGTGTTCGGCGTGCCGCTCGCCCCGGGCGCGTACGGGGTGGAGGTCCGCGCCCGCGGCTACCGCACGTGGACGCGCAGCGTCGTCGACGACCCGCTCCTCGTCGGCCAGCGCGGCGGCGACGTCGGCACCGTCGACCTCGCGCCCGCCCTCGCGATCCGGGGCCGGGTCACGGGGCCGGACGGGTCGCCCGTGCGCACCGACGTCGTCGTCCACGCGCCCCGCGTCGTCGCCGGCCAGACCCGCTGGGTCGTCGCCGACCGCGTCTCGACCGACGCCTCCGGCCGCTGGTCCGCCCCCGTCGTCCCTGGCGACTACCGCCTGCAGGTCGAGGGCACCGACGACCTCGCAGGCGAGTTCTGGGACGACGCCGCCTCGCTCGCGGCGGCGCGCACGGTCACGGTCGGTGACGCCGACGTGCTCGCGCGCGACACCGTCCTGGCGGCCCGGTCGCGCTCCGGCGTCCGCGGCACCGTCACCACCGCGACGGGCGGCGCGCTCGCCGACGTCCGCGTGAGCGCCTCGGTGCTGCGCGACGGCGAGTGGGTCGTGCTCGACGAGACCACCACGGCCGCCGACGGCCGGTACCGGCTGCTCCTGCCCGACGGGACCTACCGCCTGGGCTTCTCGGCGGACCGTCACCGCACGACCTTCGGCCCCGGCTCCGCCACCGTCGGCGCCGCGCCGTCGGTCGTCGTCGCCGGGTCGCTCGTCAGCCGCGACGTCCGGCTCGAGACGGTCAGCGCCCGCGTCCAGGGCACCGTGAGAGGCCCGTCGGGACCGCTCGCAGGGGTCGACGTCCGCGTGCTGCAGGGCGGCAGCGACGACCTGGTGCCCGTCACCTCGGCACGCACCGACTCCGCCGGCCGCTACGAGGTGCAGGTCGACGCAGGGCGGTACGTGCTCGCGTTCGAGGACCCCTCGGGCGACCACCGGGGCGAGTACCTCGCCGGCGCCAGCACCTGGGCTTCGGCGACGCGGGTGGTCGTGGCCGACGGCGCGACGCTCACCGGCCGCGACGTCACCCTCGCCGCGAACCCCCGCCTCGTCGGTCGGGTGCAGACGGCGTCCGGTGCCGGTGTGGGCGACGCGGTGGTCCGTCTCGTCCGCCCGCTGGACGCCTCCGGTGCCGGGGGCGACGTCGTGGCCGAGACCACCACAGACGACACCGGCGCCTACGGACTCGCTGCTCCCGCCGGCACCTACACGGTCGAGGTGGTGCTCGACGGCGACGTCCGCTGGACGCTGTCGTCCCTCGCGCTCGCGACCGGCACCACCACCCGGACGGTGACGCTGGCCGACCAGCGCGCCGTCACCGGCCGGCTCGCAGGGCCCGACGCCCGCCCGGCCGCCGGCGTGGAGGTGCGCGCCTGGCGCTACGACCCCCGCGACGACACCGCCGTCGTGGTCGGCCGCGCGGTCTCCGGCACCGACGGCAGGTACGCGCTCGCCGTGCCGCCCGGCGTCTACCGCGTCGGCTTCCACGGGCTGCCGCTCGGGTACGCGACGACCTTCGCCGGTGGCCCCGACCTCGCCACGGCTCGGGCGGTCCGGGTGGCGTCCACCGACGTCGGCGGCGTCGACGCCACGCTCGCCGCCGCCACCGGAGTGACGGGCAGCATCAGCGACGCCGCGGCGCTCGCCGACGCGCCGCCGGAGCTGGAGGCGGTCTTCCTCCGCTTCGACACCGACGCCGGCCGCTGGGTCGAGCAGGAGCGCACGACCCCTGGCTACGGCGCGTACCAGGTCGAGCTGCCGCCCGGCCGGTACCGGGTCCGGGTCGTCGAGCGGCAGGAGCCGTTCCGCACGACCCACCACGGTGGCGGCACCGCGTTCTCCTCGGCTGCCGACGTCGAGGTCGTCGCCGGGTCGCTCACGCCGGGCGTCGACGTGGTCGTCGGCTCGGAGCTCGGCACCCTGCGGCCGGTCGCCGCCCCCACCGTCACGGGACGGGCCGTCGTCGGCGGGACCCTCACCGCCGACCCCGGCACCTGGACGCCCGCCGCGACCGACGTGGCCTACCAGTGGCTGCGCGACGGCACGCCCGTGACCGGCGCCACCGGTCGCAGCTACGTGCCGGGCGCCGTCGACGTCGGACGCGCGGTCGCGGTGCGCGTGGTCGCCTCGCGGGCGGGGTACCGCTCCGCCCTCGCGGTCAGCACGCCCGCCACGGTCGCGCCGGGGACGCTCGCGTCGACCTCCCCGCCCGTCCTCACGAGCGACCCCGTGGTCGGCACCCGCACCACGGCGTCCAGCGGGACGTGGTCGCCGGCCGACGTGACGCTCGCCCGGCAGTGGCTGCGCGACGGCGTCGTCGTCGACGGTGCCACCGGCAGCGAGCACGTGCCCACGGCCGCCGACGTGGGTCACGCGCTCGTCCTGCGCGTGACCGCCTCGGCCCCCGGCTACACCTCGCTCACCGTGGTCTCGCAGCCGCGGACCGTGACCGACCCGCCGCTGACGGCGACCACGCCCACCACCGCCAGGGCAGCGGCCAGCGGCGCGACGTCGCGGCCCGTGACCACGACGTCGGCCGCGCGCACCGTCGCTCCCGCCGCCCTGACCGCCCGCACCGCGCCCACCGTCACCGGGACCGCCCGACCCGGCTCGACCCTCACGGCCTCGCCCGGCACGTGGGACGCCGGCGACCCCACGACCGGCTCGACGTCCTTCGGGTACCAGTGGCTGCGGTCGGGCAAGGTCGTCACGGGGGCGACCGGTCCGACGTACCGCGCCGGCACCGCCGACCTCGGACGTCCGCTCACGGTCCGGGTCACCGCCACGCGGCCCGGGCACGCCACCGCGTCGCGCACGTCGGCGTCGCGCACCGTCAAGGCGCAGCCCGCCCTCGCCGTCACCAGCACCGGAGGTCGCCGGAGCGCGACGTTCACCGTCGTCGTGCGCGCGAGCGGCGCCACCCCCACGGGGACCGTGCGCGTCCGGCTCGGCTCGCGCACGCTGCGCAGCGCGACCCTCACGAGCTACCGGGGCACGCGTCGTGCCGTCGTCACCGTCACGGGACAGGCCAAGGGCACGCGGGTGTACACGGTGGAGTACCTCGGCGACGCGAAGGCCGAGGCCCGCTCGACCAAGCGTCGGGTCACCGTGCGCTGACGACAGGACGGGCGTCCCACGGACCCTGGGCCGGTGGGGTTTTCGTGGCCGGACGGCGGGTACCATGGGGAGTTCGCAGAACGACCCACGAGAGCCGAGGAGAGGCGTGTCCTCCGAGCAGCAGGCCGCCGCAGAGATCGCAGCGGAGCAGGCGTACGTCGACGTCGTCTACGGTCGCCTCGACGAGTCCACCAAGGTGGCGCAGTCGCTCGTCACCGAGGGCTTCGCCCGCGGGCACGTCGGCAACGAGGGCGGTCCGGTCGAGCGCGACGCGATGGTCTTCCAGGCCACCCGCCGCCTGTCGGCGCTCAACGCCGCGCACGACGGGCTCGTGTTCGGCCGGCTCGACCTGCAGGGCGGCGAGGCCCGGTACATCGGCCGGATCGGTGTCCGCGACGCCGAACGCGAGATCCTGCTCGTCGACTGGCGTGCGCCGGCGGCGGCGTTGTTCTACCAGGCCACCGCCCAGGACCCCACCGGCGTCGTCCGCCGTCGCGTCCTGCGCAGCTCGGGCAAGACCGTCGTCGGGGTCGAGGACGACCTGCTCGACGCGGAGAACGCCCCCGAGGACATGGTCGTCGTCGGCGAGGGCGCGCTGCTCGCCAGCCTCTCGCGGGCCCGCGACAGCACCATGCACTCCGTCGTCGCCACGATCCAGAAGGAGCAGGACGAGGCGATCCGGGCGCCCAGCCGCGGCGCGACGATCATCGGCGGCGGCCCCGGCACGGGCAAGACCGTCGTGGCGCTGCACCGTGCGGCCTACCTGCTGTACACCGACCGCCGACGCTTCGAGTCCGGTGGCGTGCTCGTCGTCGGCCCGTCGTCGGTGTTCATGAGCTACATCGAGCGCGTGCTGCCGAGCCTCGGCGAGACCGCGGTGACGCTGCGCTCGCTGGGCGAGGTCGTCGACGGGGTCGGCGCGCGCGAGCACGACGAGCCGGTCGCCGCCGCGGCCAAGGGCTCGTCGCGCATGCTGCCCGTGCTCCGGCGCCTGGCCACCTCGCCGCAGCCCGGCGAGCCGACGTCGTTCCGGTACTTCTACAAGGACGACGTGCTCGTCCTCGACGCCAAGAAGCTCGCCAACATCCGCCGTGGGCTGCTCTCGAACCTGCCGCGCAACCGCGCCTACCCGAAGGCGCCGGCCGCCGTGGCGCGGGCGCTGTGGCAGCAGGTGTCGGGCGAGCGGGCGCTCGAGAAGGGCGAGGAGGGCTTCCTCGACGAGCTCACCACCGACCACCGCTACGTCGACTTCGTCGAGGCGTGGTGGCCTCCGGTCGACGCCGTCGAGCTCTGGCGCACCCTGCCCAAGCGGGTCGGCGAGCTCGCCAACGGCGCGTTCTCCCGCGAGGAGCTCGACGCGATGGTCACGTCGTGGGCCTCGGGCGTCCCCGCCATCGAGGACGTCCCCCTCGTCGACGAGCTGCGCTACCTGCTGGGCGAGGTGCCGCCCGACGACGAGCGCGACGACGACGTGCCGCGTCAGCTGATGAGCTTCGAGCGACGTGAGCGCGAGGTCGAGAACGAGCTGCGCTCCACCACGAGCATCGACGACGACGGCTACGCGCACGTGCTGGTCGACGAGGCGCAGGACCTCTCGCCGATGCAGTGGCGGATGCTCGGCCGGCGCGGCCGCTACGCCAGCTGGACGATCGTCGGCGACCTCGCGCAGTCGTCGTGGCCGCACGCCGACGAGGCCGAGCAGGCCCGCGTCGCCGCGCTGGAGGGCAAGGTCGAGCACCGGTTCCGGCTCTCGACCAACTACCGCAACTCCGCCGAGATCTACGACCTCGCGGCCGACGTCGCGCAGGTCGCGATCCCGGGTGCCGACCTCGCGGAGGCCGTGCGCCGCACGGGCGAGGCGCCACGGCACGAGTGGGTCGCCGACGCCGCGCTACTCGACGCCGTCGAGGCCGAGGCCGACACGATGCTCGAGCGGGTCGAGGGCACGGTCGCGGTGGTCGCCGCCCGCGCCGACCTGCCGCGGCTGCGGGCCCGTCTGGCCGACCGGCTCGCCGCCCACGACCGCCTGCGGGTGCTCGACGGTCTCGACACCAAGGGCCTGGAGTTCGACGCGGTGGTCGTGGTCGAGCCCGACGCGATCATCGCGGAGTCCGAGGCCGGCTGGCGGACGTTCTACGTCGTCCTCACCCGCGCCACCCAGCTCCTCACCACCGTCGGCACCACCCAGACCTGGCTCTCGCGCGTCTCCTGACCGCACCCCGCCCCGCCCCAGCGCCCCTCCCCGCGTTTCGTGGAGCCGGTGACGGTTCCTGTGCGAGAAACCGTCGCGAAGTCCACAGAACGCGGGGACCTCGGGCTGGGCGGTGGGACAGGCGTGGGGCCTTCTAGGGTGGACGGGTGCGCAAGATCGCGGTCGGCCTCGTCCTGCTCGCTGCCGCCGTCCTCACGGGACTACCGGTGGCGACGTCGACGTTCCTGCACAGCGAGCGGCACCTGACCATCGGTGCGCACCAGGCTGTCGTCAGCCCCCAGGTCGACGGGCACGCGACGATCGACTTCGGACCGCTGCTGCCGGAGGTGCGCGTCCCGGTCGACGCGCCGCTCGGCGTCGGCGTGAACGTCCGGCTCGGCGACTCCGACGCGGTGGGCCTGGAGGAGCTGCTGCAGCGCGACGCCGCCATCGCCGCCCAGCCGAGCGGCGAGGTGCGCGAGGTGACGGCCGCCGTCACCGACATGGCGGCCGAGGCGGCCCTGCGCGGTCTGGGTGTCGGCGTCCTCACGGTCACCGTCCTCGTGCTCGGCTGGCGTGCGGTCGGTGCCGACCGTCGGCGTCGGATCCGCCGCGAGATGGTGCAGCCGTCGCGCGGGCAGGTGGCGGGCGGGGTCGCCACCGTCGTCGTCGTGGTCGGCGCGCTGGTGCTGGTCAGCCTGCCCGAGCGTCAGGACGCCGAGCCGGCGCAGACGTGGACCGCGGCGCGCGAGGTGTTCCCCGAGCTGCCCGCCGACCCGGTGCTCGACCGGCTGCAGCTGGCCCAGGGCAGCGCCACCACGAGCAGCCGCGCGCTCGTGGAGGGTGCGCTGTACCTCTACCGCGACTCCGTCAGCTTCTACGGCGCGCTCGAGGAGCAGGCGACGCAGGTGCGCGTCCGCGAGCCCGAGGACGGCGAGACGACGGCGCTCGTCGTCACCGACCGCCACGACAACATCGGCATGGACCCGGTCGCCCGCAACATCGCCGACCGCGCGAAGGCCCGCCTCCTGATCGACCTCGGCGACGACACCTCCCAGGGCGGCGCGTGGGAGACGTTCAGCATCAACTCCCTCGCCCGGGCGTTCAAGGGCTTCGACGTCGTCTCCATCGGCGGCAACCACGACTCCCGCCGCACGACGAAGGACCAGGAGAAAGCCGGGTTCACCGTGCTCGACGGCGATCCCGTCGAGGTCGATGGCGTCCGCTTCCTCGGCGACACCGACCCGCGCGGCACGACCCTCACCGGCTACACCGAGGACGCGAAGACCCGCGACACCGCCCTCGACGACCAGGACGAGGAGCTCACGTCGACCGCGTGCGACGCCGACGAGCGCGGCGAGCGGGTCGGCGTGCTCGCCGTCCACTCGTGGGCGTCGGGACGCAAGGTCGCGGCCAGCGGCTGCGTCGACCTCGTGCTCACCGGGCACCTGCACTACCAGGTGGGCCCGCGGGCGATCGCCGGTCCCGACGGCCGGTCGACCACCCGGCTGACGACCGGCACGACCGGCGGCGCGGTCCTGCCGATCGCCCTCGGCAGCAGCCTGCGGCGCGACGCCCAGGTCACGATCGTCACCTTCGACGCCGACGGTGCGCCGGTCGGGCTGCAGGTGGTCACGTTCACGCCCGCCGGCGTCATCGACGTCGGCGACTACACCGAGCTGCCGCTCACCTCCTCGCCCTCGCCCGCCGACCCGGACCCCACCGAGGACCCGACGGCCGAGGACCAGGACCCGGAGGCTCCCGTCCAGCCGTGATCCAGGTGCCGGCCGCGGTCGCGGCGTTCGCTCGACGGGGTCCGCGCTGGGCAGCGTTCGTCGACGCCCTGCCACGCACGGTCGACGACCTCCTCGCCGAGTGGTCCCTGCGGGTGACGGGCGACCCGGTGCACGGCGAGGTCGCGCTGGTGCTGCCGGTGCTCACCGAGCGTGGCGTCGAGGCCGTGCTGAAGGTCGGACACGTCGACGAGGAGTCCCGCCACGAGCACCTGACGCTGACCACGTGGGACGGGCGCGGAGCCGTGCGGCTGCTGCGTGCCGACCCGGCCCGTGGAGCGCTGCTGCTGGAGCGTGCCGGTCCGACGGCCCTGTCGTCGCTGCCGGTGCTCGACGCGTGCGAGGTGGTGGCCGGGCTCTACGCGACCCTGCACGTGACCGCCCCGCGTCGTCTGGTGCCGCTCTCGACGCTGGTGGTGCGGTGGACCGAGCAGCTGGCCGCCGCGCAGGACGTGGTGCCCGCCCCGCGCCGGCTCGTGCAGCAGGCCGTCTCGCTGGGCCGCGCGTTCGCGAGCGACCCTGGCACCGACGGGCTGACCATCCACGCCGACCTCCACGACGCCAACGTCCTCGCCAGCCGTCGCGCGGAGGGTTCAGGCGGGGATGGCACGCCGTGGCTCGTGATCGACCCGAAGGGGATCAGCGGCGACCCGGCCTACGAGCCCGCCCCGCTGCTGTGGAACCGGTGGGACGAGGTCGCGTCGGCCCGCGACGTCCGCTTCGCCGTGCGCCGCCGCTTCCACACCGTGGTCGACGTCGCCGGGCTCGACGAGCACCGGGTGCGCGACTGGGTGGTCGTGCGGATGATGCTCAACGCGCTCTGGACCCTGCAGGACGCGCAGGAGGCGGGCCGGCCCCTCGACGACGCCGACCGCTCGTGGACCACCCGCTGCGTCACGATCGCGAAGGCCGTCCAGGACTGAGCCGTGGCGAGTGCAAAGCCTGTGTAAAGCCTCGGGCGTGACGGGTGCCACGTGGTGGCGGTCACACCTAGCGTCAGGGGTCGCGGCGAGTCAGGGCCCCTCCCGCGACGTCCCACCCCGCGGGCCACGAGGTGACCACCATGAGCCAGAAGACACCGCAGACCCAGCAGGAGGACGCACCGGGCATCCGTCGCGCCGTGTTCAACACGGTCCGGGGCTCCCTCGGCAACCTGGTCGAGTGGTACGACGTCTACGTCTACACCGTGTTCGCGAGCTACCTGTCGAGCAGCTTCTTCGCGGAGGGCGAGCCGAACGCGGGCATCTACACGATGGCGATCTTCGCGGTCACCTTCGTGATGCGCCCGATCGGCTCGTGGTTCTTCGGCCGGTACGCGGACCGGCACGGCCGACGTCCGGCGCTCGTCCTGAGCATCTCGATCATGGCCGGGGCATCGCTGCTCATCGCGGTCACGCCCACCGCCGAGACGATCGGAGGCGGCGCGGTCGTCATGCTCGTGCTCTGCCGTCTCCTGCAGGGCTTCGCCACGGGCGGTGAGTACGGCACGTCGGCGACGTACATGTCCGAGGCCGCGGCGCCGGGGCTGCGCGGGTTCTTCTCCTCCTTCCAGTACGTGACGCTCGTCGGCGGCCACGTGCTCGCCCAGCTGACGCTGCTGGTCCAGCAGGCGCTGCTCACCGACGAGCAGATCGCCGCCTGGGGCTGGCGCGTCGCGTTCCTCATGGGCGCGGTCGGTGCGGTCGTCGTCTTCTGGTTGCGTCGCAGCATGGACGAGTCGCTCGTCGAGACCGGCGAGGAGCGTCGCTCGGGCTCCATGGTCGAGCTCCTCACGACCTACCCGAAGCAGCTGCTGCTGTGCTTCCTGATCACGCTGGGCGGCACGATCGCCTTCTACACCTACAGCGTCAACGGGCCGCTCATCATCAAGTCGACGTACGCCGACGAGGGCATGACCGGCACGTGGATCAACTTCGCCGCGCTCGTCCTGCTCATGCTCATCCAGCCGCTCGGCGGCCTGCTGAGCGACCGGGTCGGTCGCAAGCCGCTGCTGGTCGCCTTCGGCATCGGTGGTGTGCTCTGGACCTACACGTTCCTCACGGTCCTGCCCACGGTGACCACACCGATGGCGTCGTTCCTGATGCTGGCCGGGACGTACGTGCTGCTCACCGGGTACACGTCGATCAACGCCGTCGTGAAGGCGGAGCTCTTCCCGGCCCACATCCGGGCGCTGGGCGTCGGCCTGGGGTACGCGCTGGCGAACTCGATGTTCGGCGGCACGGCTCCGCTGGTCTACGAGGCCGCGATCAGCCGCGATGCCCTGGGGGCGTTCGCCGTCTACGTCACGATCGCGATCGGCGTCTCCCTGCTGGTGTACGTGTTCGCGCTGCGCAACCGCTCGGTCACCTACCTGGACACCGAGCAGGTGGCCCGCGACCGGGAGGTCGTCAACACGCGCTGACCTCCACGTCGGACCAGCGGGCCCCGGCGTCGGGGTCCGCTCGTCCGCGTCGTGGCACCATCGGGTCGACGGGAGGACGTGCGGTGCGAGTGGTGATCGTCGAGGACGACGCGGGCGTGGCGGCCGCGCTGACGCAGGTGCTGCGTGACCGCGGCTGGACGGTGCGGCACGCGCCGACGGCGCAGGAGGCCATGCCCCTGGTCGACGACGCCGACCTCGTCCTGCTCGACATGGGCCTGCCGGACCGTGACGGGCTCTGGGTCTGCCAGCAGGTGCGCGCACGCTCCGACGTCCCGGTGGTCGCCCTCACCGCCCGCCGTCACGAGGGCGCCGTCGTGGCGGCACTGCGCGCGGGCGTCGACGACTACGTCACCAAGCCGTACAGCACCGACGTGCTGCTGGCGAGGGTCGACGCCGTCCTGCGCCGCACGCACGGCCCGGTGAGCCGCCCGCCGAGGGTCGACGCGGGCCTGGAGGTCGACGTCGAGGCGCGACGGGTCCACTTCCCCGACGGCGCGTCCGTCGACCTGACGGCCAAGGAGTGCGAGCTGCTCCGCGCGCTGGCCCGTACGCCGGACGAGCCGGTCACGCGGGCCGCCCTGATGGAGGAGGTGTGGGACACCACCTGGGTGGGAGCGTCCCGGACGCTCGACGTGCACGTGGCGGCGCTGCGTTCCAAGCTGTCCGAGCGGGTGGTGATCGACACGGTGCGCGGCGTCGGCTACCGGCTCGCTCGCCCCGGCGGCGTGGCGTGAGGCGTCGTCTGCTGGTCCTCAGCGTGTCCCTCGCGGTGGCCGTGCTCGTGCTCCTGACCGTCCCGCTGCTGCGCTCGTACGCCGAGAGCCGCGCCGTCGACCTGCACCAGCAGCGGCTCGCGGCGGCCACCCGCTTCGCCTCGCTCGCGGACGACGGCTCCACGGGCGTGCGGCTGCCCGACCTGGCGGGCGACCTGGCCCGCTTCGACGAGGTGGTCGGCAGCACCCGGACCTGGGTGGTGGGCACGGACGGCAGCGTCGTCGGCGGTGGCGGTGCACCGTTGCCGGAGGGCGTGCCGGGCCTGCCCACCGCCGTCCGAGCCGCGCTGGCCGGCACCCCGACCACCGCTCCCGGTCCCCTGTGGCCGTGGGCCGACGACGACCTGGTGGTGGCCACGCCGGTGGGGCGCGACGCGCAGGTGCTGGGTGCCGTCGTCATGGTGGAGGACACCTCCGGACCGCGCGCCGACGTCGCGCGCGTGATGGGACTGGTCTCGCTCGCCGCGCTCCTGTTCCTGGTGCTGCTCGGATGGCTGGTCGGCGTCCCGCTGGTGCGCTGGATCGTGCGACCCGTCGAGCAGCTCGAGGACCGCGTCCACGCGCTCGGCCGGGGTCGGGCGTCCGCCGTCGGCCCGGTGGAGGGGCCGCCGGAGCTGCGCCGGCTGGTCCAGGCGTTCAACCAGATGGTCGACGACGTCGAGCAGGCGCGGCAGCAGCAGCGCGACCTGGTCGCCGACGTGTCGCACCAGCTGGCGAACCCGTTGACGGCCATCCGGCTGCGTCTGGAGCGGCTCGCCCGCGAGGACGAGTCGGTGGTGCCGGTGCTCGCGGAGACCGAGCGGATGGCGCAGTCGCTGGAGGACGTCATCGCCATCAGCCGGGTGGGCAGCCTCGACCGGGAGCTCTTCGACGTCGACGTGGCCGCCCAGGTGCGCAGCCGCGTGGAGCTCTGGCAACCGCTCTTCGGGACGCACCTGCGGGCCCGCGTCCCCGACGGGGTCGTGCCGGCGGTGCTGGAGGAGGATCTCGTCCCCACGGTCGTCGACGTGCTGCTCGACAACGCCGCGAAGTACGCGCCGGACGCCGACGTGGAGGTCGAGCTCACTGCCGATTCAGGGACGGTCCGGCTGTTGGTGCGCGACCACGGGGCGGGGGTGACGCCGCAGGAGGCGGCCGAGGTGGGACGGCGCTTCCACCGGCTGGACCGGCACGCCGACGTGGCCGGCACCGGGCTCGGGCTCTCGATCCTGGAGCTCCGGGTGCGCGACGCCGGCGGCTCCACCCGCCGCCGGGCGGCTCGTCCGGGGCTCGCGGTCGAGGTCACGCTCCCCGGTCGAGCCGACGCCGCAGGAAGGCCTCCGCGCCAGGGTGCAACGGGATCGGCTGGGTGAACATGGCCGCCGCGAGCGTGGGCTGACGGACGTCGGGCACGCGTCGGACGAGTGCGTCCTGGCGGTCGAAGACGACGGACGCGAACCCGCCGACGAGGTCGTCGTCCAGGCTCGGACGAGCCAGCAGGTAGGTCTTCACGCTCACCGTCCGCACCGGCTCGGACAGCCGGTACGGGGCGGCGGGCAGGGGACCTGCCACGTACTCCTCGCCGCCCGGACGCGCGGCCAGGACACCGACGAGGTCGCCCAGGTCGAGGGCCCTCAGGGCCTGTCGCCGGCCGAGCTCGACGAGAGCGGGCACCGGGAAGCCACTCACGAAGGCGAGCGCGTCGACACGCCCGGTCTCCAGCGCGGCGACGGAGTCGCCGAGGGAGAGGTCCTCCACGTCGACCGCGTCCGTCCTGAGCCCGGCGGCGGCGAGGCAGCGCTCGACCACCAGCCGGGTGCCCGACCCGACCTGTCCCGCCGCCACACGTCGACCGTCGAGGTCCTGCACGGCCCGGACCGGGGACTCCAGCGGCACGACGACCTGCAGGAAGCTGTCGTACAGCCGGCCCACCGCGACCAGACCGGCGGGCCGGTCGAACGGCGGCGCGCCGTCGAACGCCAGCCGCGCCGTGTCGCCCAGGCAGAAGCCGACGTCGGCGCGCCCCTGCAAGAGCAGCCGGGTGTTGTCCACCGACCCGCGGCTGAGCACCTCCGTGGCGTCGACGTCGGGCATGACCACCCTGGTCTCGCGGGCCAGTGCAGCGCCGTAGCGGTCGAACACGGCCCCCCGGTTGCCCGTGGCGATCCGCAGCCGACCCCGGGCGTCTCGCCAGGGCTCGTCCGTCGCGCAGCCGACGAGAGCGGCGAGGGCGCCCGCGCCCACGAGCAGCCGCCGTCGCGAGAGGGTCACCGGCCCAGCATCGCAGGTCGGCAGAGGCGTGACGTGGTTCAGCTGCAGTGGTGCAGCAGCAGGTGGCCGAAGGGGTGGCCGTCGGGCAGCGCTCCCGCCGCGAAACGCCCACCCGGCCAGGTGACGACGGGCGGGTGCTCACGCAGCCACGGGTGGTCGACCGCCGCGACCGCCGCCTCGAACACCGCCGTCGCGTCGGCGAACGACTCGCCCGGTCGCACCCCGAAGCGGCCCTCGGCGACGAGCAGGTCGGGCACCGTGCTCGCCCAGTCGCCCGCCTGCACGACGCCCACCGACAACGGCCACGGCCGGTCCGTGAACGGCGCCGGCGGGTCGACGTTCCGCTCCGCGTCGAGGCGGCGCAGCGCCGCGTGCACCTGCTCGAACAGCTCGACCGCGCTGACGCCGTGCCCTGCCCGCGACCCGTGCGTGGCCTTGCCCCGCACCTCCAGGCGGAACGTGAGCGACCCGGCGTTCGCGCTCACCACCGTGCCGGCCGTCGGCTCGGCGATCAGGCACGCCCGTCCGGTGTGGCCGCGGCGCAGCGTCGCGAACGTCCCCAGGCCGCCGTCCTCCTCGCCCACCACGAGGTGCACCGCGAACGGCCTCGTCAGCCGGTCACCGACCGCGCGGACCGCGGCGAGGATCGCCACCACGCCGCCCTTCATGTCGCACGTGCCCCGCCCGTACCAGCGGCCGTCGGCCTCGTGCAGGAACCACGGGTCGTGGGCCGTCCACCAGGCGGCGTCGCCCGGCGGCACGACGTCGACGTGCCCGTTCAGCACGAGCTCCGGCACGGTGCTCCCTGCCGCCCGCGGCCCGGAACCGCCGGGGCGCCAGGTCCCGACGCAGCCCCACGCCTCCTCGCGCTCGACCTCCTCGCCCGGGTAGTCGGGGTCGGCGCGCAGCTCCTCGAGGTCGAGCTGCCACAGGTCGACGTCGAGCCCGAGGCCCTGCAACGTCGCGGCGCACCAGCGCTGCACGGACGCCTCCGACTCGCTGCCGCCCACGCTGGGGTAGCTGACGAGCTGCGCGAGGTCGCGGCGGATCAGGTCGGCGTCGATGTCCACACTGTTCGCGGGGTCGTTCACATGCCCTCCCGAAGGGCGCGGGCGATCTCGTGGACGTCACGGAGCGCGCTGGTCGCAACGGCGATCACGAGGTCGTACGCCTGGCTCTCGTCGTCGAGGGTGAGTGGCGCGCGGTTCATGGTGAGGAACACCGACGCGCACGCGAAGGCCATCCGCTTGTTCCCATCCACCAGCGGATGGTTCGTCGCCAGGGACTGCAGCATCGCCGCAGCCTTCTGGTCGAGCGATGGATAAGCGTCCTTCCCCAGCACCGACGTCCGGGGGCGCGCGAGCGCCGACTCGACCAGGCCGATGTCGCGGACCAACGGCGTCTCCCCGATGACTGCTTCAGCGGCCCTCAGCGCCTGCGTCAGCGTGAGGAACCGCGTCATTCGCCGAGGCGCCGGATGGTGCTCGGGTAGCGGGCAATCGTGTCGTCCAGGGCAGCCACGAAGTCGCGTTCCTGCTCGCTCTCATCGAGCTGACGCTGGATGGCGCGCGTGGCCGCCTCGTTCTTGCTGATGCCCTGGGCGTTCGCCAGCCGCGTGAGCGCGGCGTCCTGCTCGTCGGTGAGTCGCAACGTCATGGCCATGAGTCGATGGTATCCGGGTGGTATCACTCGCTCAAGGCGCTAGGCTGCGACCGTGACATCGCGCTGCGACCACACCCTGGTCATCCGCTGGTGGCGTCCTCTCTCGTAGAGGAGGCCTGTCACGCGACCCCACGCCCAGACCCCTCAGCCGAGTGGTCTGGGCGTTCTCCGTCCCGGCGCGGCCGAGGCGACCCGAAGGACTCACCCATGACCCACCCGCTCGTCAGCGAGCTCCAGCAGCAGCCCGCGTTCGCCCTCGTCCGGGTGCGCGACAGCGACACGGTGACCTTGGTCGGCGGCGCCTACGAGGACGTCGAGAACCTCGCCGACGTGCCGCTCGCGGCCGGGGTCCCCGCCGACGGCCCCACCTGGGACAGCCTGGTGCTCGTGCCGTTCCGCCAGGCGCGCGAGCGTGGGTTCGCCGCGCACGACGACGGCACGCCGTTGCGCGTCGTCCGCGCCGACGTGCTCCACGAGCTGGCGCTCGCCGACCTCCTCCCGACGCTGCCCGACGGCGGCGTCGAGCTGGAGGACCGCGGCGGGTTCGAGACCTCCGACGCCGACTACGCGGCGATGGTGCGCCAGATCATCGACGACGAGATCGGCCGGGGCGAGGGCGCGAACCTCGTCGTCGGCCGGCACTACCGCGCGAAGATCGCCGACTGGGGCCACGACGCCGCGCTCGCCGTCTTCCGCCGTCTGCTCGAGCGGGAGCGCGGCGCCTTCTGGACCTTCTGCATCTTCACCGGCGACCGCTACCTCGTCGGCGCGAGCCCCGAGCGGCACGTGAGCGTCGAGGCCGGCCAGGTGCGGATGAACCCGATCAGCGGCACGTTCCGCACCAAGGGCCTCACCACGCATGCCGACAAGACGTCGGCCCTGCTGGAGTTCCTGCGCGACGAGAAGGAGATCTACGAGCTCTTCATGGTCGTCGACGAGGAGCTCAAGATGATGTGCGACATCTGCCACGAGGGCGGCCTCGTCCTCGGCCCGTACCTCAAGCCGATGAGCCACCTCGTGCACACCGAGTACCTGCTGGCCGGTCGCACCGACCGCGACGTGCGCGAGGTGCTGCGTGACTCGATGTTCGCGGCGACCGTCACGGGCAGCCCGGTCGAGAACGCGTGCCGGCTCATCGAGCAGTACGAGGAGCACGGCCGCGGCTACTACGCGTCGGTGGCCGCGCTCGTCGGCCGCGACGCCGAGGGCCTGCAGCGTGCCGACGCCCCGATCCTCATCCGGACCGCCGACGTCGACCTCGACGGCAACCTGAAGGTCACCGCCGGCGCGACGCTGGTGCGCGACTCCGACCCCGACTACGAGACGGCCGAGACGTGGGCGAAGGCGTCGGGCGTGCTCAGCGCGTTCGGCCTGGTCGACGCCCCCACCCCCGCGGCCGGGCCGGTGGAGGGCTTCGACGCGTTCACGCGCGAGGACGACGTGCTGATCGCCCTCGGCGAGCGCAACGCCCGGCTGAGCCAGTTCTGGCTGTCCGACCAGTCCGGCGCCGCGCCGGAGCCGTCGCTGCAGGGCCGTCGCGTCGTGGTCGTCGACGGCGAGGACGACTTCGTCAACATGCTGTCGCACGTCTTCGGCGTGCTCGGCATGACCACCGACGTCGTCCGCCACGACGCGTACGCGGACTGGGTCGGCTCCGGCCGCTCGCTCGAGGAGTACGACCTCGTGGTGGTCGGTCCCGGCCCCGGCGACCCGCGCGACGTCGGCGACGCGAAGATCGCCGTCGTCGACGACGTGGTCGTCGGCCTGCTGGCGTCGGAGCAGCCGTTCCTCGCCGTGTGCCTCGGCCACCAGGTGCTGAGCCGCAACCTCGGCCTCGAGCTCGGGTTCAAGGACATCGTCTTCCAGGGCACGCAAGCGCGCCTCGACGTGCTCGGGCGACCCGAGACGGTCGGCTTCTACAACACGTTCGTCGCGCGCGTCGGCGCCGCGGGGCTGCCCCCGGGCGTCACGGTCGAGCGCGAGGAGGCGACCGGCGACATCCACCACGTGGCCGGCCCGCACTTCCACGGCATCCAGTTCCACGCCGAGTCGGTGCTCACCCAGCGCGGGTTCGCGATCCTGCGCGACCTCGTCCTCGACCTCCTGGGCTGACTGTTTCCCGCGAACCCTGGAGATCCAGCGTCGATGACACGAAACGTCCTGCCACCGACGCGGGTCTCCTGAGGTCACGTGGGAGACCTGAACCCCCACCGAGGCGCGGGCGGATCGTGCGGCGCGGGTCGATCAGCAGAGGGACCGGAGCTGGTCGGAGGCGCGGTCGTACTCCGACTGTGCAGCCTGGACGGCCCGTTCGTCGACGGCGCTGCCGGCAGCGGCCGACTCGGCCTCGTCGCGCAGGGTCGACAGCGCCGCCGCGGCCCGGTCGACCAGGGCGCGGACCTCGCCTGTCAGCGTGGGTGCGGCGGCCTCGATCGCGGTGCCGGCTGCGGCAAGCTCACGGCGCACGCCGGCGGCGTCGCCGCTGATCTCCTGACCGACTCGGTCGACCAGTCCGCGGCCCTCGTCCACGGCCCGGCCGGCGACCTCGCACCCGGCCCGGGTGCCGGCCGACGACGCGACGTCGTCGACGGCGGACCCGACGTCCGAGCATGCTCCGAGCACGAGGAGGGGCAGCAGCAGGAGGAGTCGCAGCGACGTCTTCATGCCCCGATGGTGACAGGGCCGTGGTCGTCCTCGCTCCGACGTGCTGCGTGACCTCGCCGTGGACCGGTGGGTCTGCGGACCCGGCGGACTCAGCTCTTGAGCTTGTTCAGCGCCGACGGCTCGTGGGCCGCCTTCGCGCCGGTCTTCTCGCTCTCGACGACGAGCTTCGGCTCGTCCTCGCTGGCCCGCCACTGCTGGCCGTCGAGCTGGAAGTCCTTGGTCTTGCGCTCCACGACCTTGCCCTGCGTACGTCCCTGGGGGCTGTCCCAGCTGACCCGGTCACCGACCTTGATGTTCGTCATGCCCCCACCCTGCGGTCGTCACGACGTCGCCGCACCTCGACGTCGCAGCCGGGTGATGGCCACGCCGAGCAGGCACAGTGCCCCGCCGACGAACGCGAGTGGCGCCGGCACCTCGCCGAGCAGCACCCAGGAGATCAGCGTCGCCACGGCCGGCACGAGGTAGGTCGTCGACGCGACCTGTCCCGCGGACAGCCGCCGCAGCGCGTACGACCACGTCGTGAACCCGATGGCGGTCGGGAAGACGCCCAGGTACACGAGCCACGCGACGTCGCCCGCCGACGCCGACCCCACCTGGTCGACGAGGGCCGGCGCGAACGGCAGGCAGACGACGGCGCCGATGGTGCACGCCATCCACACCGACATCGCCGGCGCGACGGTCCGCAGCGTGGGCTTCTGGGTGAGCGCGCCGACCGCGTACAGGACGGCCGCGAGCACGCACAGCAGCACGCCGGTCGTGCTCGCCGTCTGCACCGACGTGTCGTGGCGGGTGCTGGTGGCGATGAGCACGACGCCGGCGAACGCCACCGCCATGCCGACGACGAGGGGTCGCGGGAAGCCCTCCTTGAGCACGATGCCGGCGAGCAGCGCGATGAGGATCGGGCCGATGTTCACCACGAGCGCCGCGGTCCCGGCGTCGAGGTACGTCTCGCCCGCGTTCAGCGCCACGTTGTACGCGCCGAACCAGAGCACGCCGTAGACCACGACGAGCGCCAGCGTCCGCCCGCGCGGGAGGCGGTGCCGCCAGGGTCGGGCCAGGACCACCAGCGCGAGCGCGCCGACGAGCAGGCGGCCGAGGCTCAGCGGGCCCGGCTCGAAGACGTCGGCGACCGCGCGGATGCCGACGAACGCCGACGCCCACAGCAGCACCGTGACGCCCATCGCCGCGAGCGACCAGTCGCGCTCGGTCGACGTCGACGGTGCGGGGGGCGCGGTGGGGGAGCTGGTCACCGCACCACGCTAGGACCGCGGCGCGGCCCGTGTCGCGCGGGATCCGGACATCGTCCTGCGAGATCCTGCCGCCGCCCCGGACGTCCGGCCATGAAGGAGAAGACCTCCCCGGACGCCGGTGCCGGGCGTCCGGGGAGGTCGAGGCGGCCGGGGGGGGCCGCCGGTCGGTGGGCCGAGGTCAGTCGGCCGTGGCTCCGCCGTCGGAGGCCAGCGTCACCTGGGTCTCGGCCTTCTTGCCGTCGCGCAGGTAGGTCAGCGTCACCTGCTCGCCCGGACGGTAGCCGCGGATGCCGGCCACGAGGGCGTCGGAGCTGCCCACGGGCTGGTTGTTGATGGCGGTGACGATGTCGCCGCGCTCCAGGCCTGCCTTCGCGCCGGGGCTGTCGGGGTTGACCTCGGTGATCTCGGCGCCGATGCCCGTGATCTCGTCGTTGGACACGGCGGGCCGGACGGTCACCCCGATGAGCGCGTGCTCGACCTGCTCGCCCTTGACGAGCTGGTCCGCGACGCTCTTGGCGAGGTCGATCGGGATGGCGAAGCCGAGGCCGATCGAGCCGGCGCTGGCCGACGTCGTGCCGCCCGAGCGGATCGCGGAGTTGATGCCCACGACCCGGCCCTCGAGGTCGACGAGCGGCCCGCCGGAGTTGCCGGGGTTGATGGCCGCGTCGGTCTGGACCGCGGGGAAGACCGTCGTGTTCTGGCCGGTGCCGTCGGAGGACGAGACGGGCCGGTTGAGCGCACTGACGATGCCGCTGGTCACGGTGCTCTCGAGGCCGAACGGCGAGCCGATCGCGACGACCTCCTCACCGACCGCGAGGTCGGAGGACTTGCCGAACGTCGCGGGCGTCAGACCGGTGCGGTCGACCTTGACGACGGCGAGGTCGGTCTTGGGGTCGCGGCCGACGATCTGGGCCGACGACGTGGTGCCGTCGCTGAAGGCCACCGTGATGGTGCCCTGCTGCGCGGCCGCCTCGACGACGTGGTTGTTGGTGAGGATGTTGCCGTTGCTGCTGATGATGATGCCCGTGCCGGAGCCGGCCTCGCTGCCACCCGCGACGTTGATCTGCACGACCGACGGGAGCACGGCCTTCGCAACCTTCTCGACCTGGCCGCTCGTGGCCTGCGCGTCGCCGCTGCCGCTGTCGGAGTCGAGCGAGCTGACCACCGGGCTGGTGCCGGAGTCGCCGGTGAGCGGGTCGTACAGCGCGGCCCCGCCGGCACCGCCGGCGGCGCCCAGCAGGACGACCGCCGCGGCCGCGGCCACGAGGCGCGTGCCCCTGCGGCGCGGCTTGGGCGCGGGCGCCGCCTCCTGGGCGACGAACGCCGGAGGCACCGCGCCGGCGCCACCGCCGGGGAGCACGACCGTCGGCTCGCCGGCCGGGACAGCGGCCTGGGGGGCGGCAGGTGCCTCGTAGCGGTGCGCTGCCGGCTGCTCGACGGTGGGGTGGGGGTGCTCACCGACCGGGGACTGCACCGTGGGCTCGTGGTCGGCCGGGGTGCCGGACGGCGTGTGGTCCGCGGCCCCCTGCGGGGCCTGCTCGGAGGTCCCCTCCGCACCGGGGGAGGAGGCGTCGCCGTCACCGCGCTGCGTCGGCGGCGTGTACGGGCGATCGGCGAAGGGATCGTTCTGGTCGGTCATGGGACAACATTCTCCCCGATCGCTGAGACCCCGCTGAGCGGCACGTGTGAGGCACGGAAGAACCCTGCGTCCGTCCTGGCACGCCAGTCGGTGTGGCTCAGGCGGGGGAGGCGTCCGCCGCCGGCAGCTCGAAGGTGACGACCGTGCCGCCCGACGGGGGCGACTCCGCGCGCACCGACCCGCCGTGGCGCACGGCGGCCTGGTGCACGATCGACAGCCCGAGGCCCGAGCCGGGCATCGTGCGCGCCTCGGTGGAGCGGAAGAACCGCTCGAAGACGTGCGGCAGGTCCTCCGCGGCGATGCCGGGACCCTCGTCGCGGACCGTGAGGACGCCGTCGCGCAGTCGCACGGTGACCGTCCCGCCCTCGGGGCTCCACTTCACCGCGTTGTCGAGCAGGTTGGTCACGGCCCGCTCGAGCACGTGCGCCTCGCCGATGACGTCCCAGTGCTCCAGCCGCACGTCGAGCACGAGACCACCGGCCCGCGGGCGCACCCGCTCGACAGCCTGCTCGACCACGTCGACGAGGTCGAGGGGCTCGGGCGCGCGGTGCAGTGGCTCGTCGCGGGCGAGCTCCACGAGGTCGCCGACGAGCGTCGTGAGCTCGCCGAGCTGGGCGCGGACGTCGTCCATGATCTCGCGCCGCTGCTCGATGCTGAGCTCGCGGTCGGAGCGCTCCGTGGCCTGGCCGAGCAGCTCGATGTTGGTGCGCAGGCTCGTGAGCGGGGTGCGCAGCTCGTGCCCCGCGTCGGCCACGAGCTGGCGCTGACGCTGCTGCGACGCGTCGAGCGCCAGCATCATCTGGTTGAACGAGGAGGTCAGGCGGGCGAGCTCGTCGTGCTCGGAGCCGGTGACCTCGATCGGCTCCAGCTGCGCCGTGCGGGCGACCCGCTCGGTCGCGGCGGTGAGCCGGCGGACCGGCCGCAGACCGTTGGTGGCGACCACCCATCCGGCCACGCCCGCGACGAGGATGCCGACCGCGCTGGTGAGCAGGAGGATCACCTTCAGCCGTTCCAGCGACCGCTGCGTCGACTCCATAGACTGCGCCAGCACCAGCGCCTGCCCGGGACCGGCCTGCACCGCGACGATCCGGTAGGGCACGCCGGCGATGCGCGCCGTCCGCTGCGACGTCTTCTCCTCGCCCAGCGACACCTGGATCTCGCGCTCGTCGAAGGGCACGTTCGTCTGCGTCTGCCGGGTGAAGATGCGCCCGCCCTCGACCGAGATGAAGCGGATGCCGAAGACGGCGAGCAGGTCGGTGTCGGCCGTCGACATCGTCGACGGCGAGTAGCCGGCCGCGACCGCGGCGTCGGCCCGCTTGATCAGCGAGGCGTCGAGGGAGTCCTCGAGCTCGGCGCGCACCGTGATGTAGACCGTCGCGCTCGCCACGGCCAGCACCGCCGCGACCGCACCGGTGGTGAGCAGCGCGACGCGCAGCGCGAGCGAGGCGCGCGCCGTGAAGGGGTGGATGCGCCGGCGGGCGGCGTCCATGACTCCCGGACGTCCGTCAGGGGCGTCCGTCCGGTCCTGCTCGCTCATCAGGGCGGCGTCTCGCGCAGCACGTACCCGACGCCGCGGACGGTGTGCAGGAGCCGCGGCTCGCCCTCGGCCTCGAGCTTGCGTCGGACGTAGCCGACGTACACCTCGAGGGAGTTGGCGGTGGTGGGGAAGTCGAAGCCCCACACCTCCTCGAGGATGAACGAGCGCTCGAGCACGCGCTTGGGTCGCTGCATGAACAGCTCGAGCAGCGCGAACTCGGTGCGGGTGAGCGAGATGGCCCGACCACCGCGCGTGACGTCGCGGGTCACGGGGTCCAGCGTCAGGTCGGCGAACTCCAGCGGCTGCTCGTCGGCCTCGAGCTCGGCCTGGCGGGCGGAGCGCCGCATCAGCGCGCGCACCCGTGCCAGCAGCTCGTCGAGCGCGAACGGCTTGGTGAGGTAGTCGTCGGCGCCGGCGTCGAGCCCGTCGACCCGGTCGCTCACGGCGTCGCGCGCGGTGAGGACGAGGATGGGCACGTCGTTGCCGGCGCTGCGCAGCGCGCGGGTGGCCTCGAGGCCGTCGAGCCGGGGCATCATCACGTCCATGACGATGATGTCGGGGTCGGTGCGGGGCACGACGGCGAGCGCCTCGGCCCCGTCGGACGCCAGCTCGACCGTGTACCCGTTGAACTCCAGGGAGCGCCGCAGCGAGTCGCGGACGGCGCGGTCGTCGTCGACCACCAGGATGCGCATGGCCCCAGTGTGCCGAACGCCCCTGTGCGTGCGCTGAGAGCGTGGCCCGACGCGCGCGGCGGTGTCAGTCGGCCGGCGGCTCGAGCGCGGCCTTCGCGGCGGCTGCCGCGCGGGCGCCGTAGGTGCCGCCGAACAGCACCGCGTGCACGAGGAGCGGGTGCAGCTGGTGCAGCGGGACCCGTCCACGCCAGCCGTCGGCCAGCGGCGCGGCCTCGTCGTAGGACTCGAGCACGCGCTGCAGGTGCGGCAGCCCGAACAGCGCCAGCATGGCGAGGTCGGTCTCGCGGTGGCCGCCGTGGGCGGCGGGGTCGATGAGCCAGGCGTCGCCGTCGGTGCCCCAGACGACGTTGCCCGACCAGAGGTCGCCGTGGATGCGGGCGGGTGGCTCGGCGGGCCCGGCGACGTCGTGGATGCGGCTCATCGTGCGCTCGATGGTGGCAGCCTGCTCCGCGGTGAGCGCTCGGCGCTGCACGGCGGCCCGCACGTAGGGCATGACGCGCCGCGACGCGTAGAACTCCGGCCAGGTCTCGAGCGGCCGGTTCGGCAGCGGGGCGAGGCCGATGTAGCCGTCGACGTCGGCGCCGAAGGTCGGCGCGCCCGCCGCGTGGGTGCGCGCCAGCGCCTGGCCGAACCGCTCGGCGGCCTCCACGGTGGGCTTGCCGGGCTCGACCCAGGCCAGCACGACGCAGTCGTCGTCGGAACCGAGCAGCTCGGGCACCTTCGCGCCGCCCTCGACCTCGGCGAGCCAGCGTAGGCCGGCGGCCTCGCGGGCGAAGAAGCCGGCCGGTGCCTGGGGGCGGGTCTTGATGACCGCGACGCGTCCGTCGCTGAGGCGCAGCCGCGTGGTCGTGCAGATGTCGCCACCCGCCACGGGGGTCGTCGCGACCACCCCGTGCCCGATGAGCGCCTCCGCGCGCGCTGCCGTCCCCGTCATCCGTGCCATGGCCGCGAGGTTACCCCGTGGCCTCGGCGCGGAGCCGGGGCACGGCGGCGACGATCGCGTCGCTGGTGCGCTCCACGACGGCCAGCACGCGCTGGAAGCTCTCCGGCCCGCCGTACCAGGGGTCGTCGACCTCCTCGTCGCCCTCGGTGGCCTCCGGGTCGAAGGACCGGAACATCCGCACGCGGCCGGCGTCGGCGACGGTCGGGGCGAGGTCGGTCATGTCGGCGAGGTTGCTGGCGTCCATCGCGAGCATCAGGTCGGTCTCGGCGTAGGTGTCGCGCGTGAAGGTGCGCGCCCGGTGCCGGCTCGGGTCGTAGCCCGCGTCGCGCAGGGCGGCGGCCGCGCGCTCGTCCATCGCCTCGCCCTCGTGCCAGCCGCCCGTGCCGGAGGAGGTGACGACGACGTCGTCGGCGAGCCCGGCGTCGGCGAGTCGCTGCTCGAGCACGACGTGGGCCATCGGCGAGCGGCAGATGTTGCCCAGGCAGGTCACCTCGAGTCGCAGGGGTGCGTCGGCCACGGCTCAGTCCTCCGCGAACGAGCCGAGCACGGCGTTGACGACGGAGATGACGATCGAGGCCAGCACGGCCCAGCCGAAGCCGTCGATGAAGAACGGCGCGTTCAGGGCGTCGGCGATCCGCGACGTCAGGAGCAGCAGGACGGCGTTGATGACGACCAGCAGCAGGCCCAGCGTGAGGATGATGAAGGGCAGCGAGAGCAGCTTGATCACCGGGGCGACGAACGTGTTGACGACCGCGAAGATCGCGGCGACCACCGCCAGCGTGACGAGCCGTTCGGAGGTCGTGTCGGTCGCGGTGCCGATGCTCATGTGCGTGCCGAGCAGCCACGCTGCGGTCGCGAGGGCCGCGGCACCGAGCACCCAGGAGGTCAGAAGTCGGGAGAGCATGCGTCGATCATGGCAGCGTGCGCGACGTCGGCGCGACGTGCGCCGGAACGCGTTCCGCGTCAGGTGAGCGGTGGCAGCTCGTCGGGGTGCGGGTCGCGCCGTGCGGTCTGCGCCAGCACGATGCCGAGGAGCACCATCGCGACGCCGCCGAGCTGCACCGCCGTGAGCGACTCGGCGTACCAGCCCCACCCGACGAGCGTCGCGACCACCGGCTCGAGCATCGCGACGACGCTGACCACGGTCGCGGGGAGGGCCCGCAGCGCGAGCAGGAGCAGGAAGAACGGGGTGACGGTGCCGAGCAGCACGATCCACGCCATCGCCGCCCACGCCGGGACGGTGAGGTCGTCGAGCCGCCCGAGCATCGAGGCGTCGGCGCCGAGCGCGTCGGCCCGCCACACGGGTGCGACCACGTTCATGAGGACGGCGGCGAGGGCGAACGCCCAGACGATGTGGTGCAGCGGGTCGGCGGACACCCCGTCGTCCTCGCCGAGCAGGAAGTAGCTCGCGAAGCAGACCGCCGCCAGCAGCGCCGCGGCGACGCCGAGGCCGTCGAACGCGAGCCCGGACCACACCTGGCTCACGACGGCCAGCCCGGCGAGGGTGAGGCCCAGGGCGGGCCACATCCGGGCGTGCACGGGACGGCGTCGGGCGAACCGCACCCACAGCACGACCAGCACGGGCCCCGTGTACTCCAGCAGCAGCGCGATGCCGAGCGGCAGGCGGTTGATGGCGACGTTGTAGAAGCCCTGGAGCCCCGCGATGCCCAGCATGCCGAGGCCCAGGAGCAGGGGGAGGCGGCGCAGCGTCGGCAGGCGCAGCGCGCGTCGGTCGACCACGAGCGCGACGACCACCAGCACGACGAGGGCGGCCGTGATGCGGACGGTCGTGAACGTCACCTCGTCCGTGCCGGAGCGCAGCGGGATGCGCGACGCGCCCGCGTTGAGGCCGAACAGGACGGCGGCCGTGAGGACGAGCGCGTACCCGACCAGGGGCGACCGCACGACGCGCTGCTCGGAGAGGCTCACGGCAGCATCATCGTGTCCTGCGGTGCCGGGGACGTCGGCGGGTCGAGCTGCGAGGCGCGGGGCTTACGCTCGGGCCCATGACCGTCCCCTCGCCCCGTCCCGTGTTCGACGCGATCCCCGGGTACAAGGCCGGTCGGGCTGCTGAGCACGACGAGCTGAAGCTGTCGAGCAACGAGAACCCGTTCCCGCCCCTGCCGGGCGTCGTCGAGCGCGCCGCGGCGGAGCTGGCGCGCATCAACCGCTACCCCGACGCCGGGGTCGCGCGGCTGCACGCGGCGCTGTCGCGGCACCTGTCGCGCCCGGAGGACACGTTCGCCGCGGGCACGGGCTCGGTGGCGGTGCTGTTCTCGCTGCTCGACGCCTACTGCGGCCCGGGCGACGAGGTCGTGACGGCGTGGCGCTCGTTCGAGGCGTACCCGATCGCCGTCACCGTCACGGGTGCCACGCACGTGACCGTGCCGCTGCGCGCCGACCACACCCACGACCTCGACGCGATGGCCGCCGCCGTCACCGACCGCACGCGCGTGGTCGTGGTGTGCACGCCCAACAACCCGACCGGACCCGTGGTGCGCCACGACGAGCTGGAGCGCTTCGTCGCCGCCCTGCCGTCGTCGGTGCTGGTGGTGGTCGACGAGGCGTACGTCGAGTTCGTCCGCGACCCCGACGCCGCGCGGGGCCTCGACCTGCAGGCCCGCTTCGACAACGTGCTGGTGCTGCGCACCTTCTCGAAGGCCTACGGGCTCGCGGGGCTGCGCGTCGGCTACCTCGTCGGCCACCCCGACGTCGCCGCGGCCGTCCGCAAGGCGACGCCCCCGTTCAGCGTCAGCGACGTCGCGCAGGCCGCCGCGGTGGCGTCGCTGGACGCCGTCGACGAGCTCGCCGAGCGCGTGGAGGAGGTCGTGCAGGGTCGCGCGCTGCTGCTCGAGGGCCTCCGCGCCCAGGGCTGGACCCTGCCCGACAGCCAGGCGAACTTCGTGTGGCTGCCGTCGGACCAGGGCCCGCAGCTCGCCGAGGCCTTCTGGCCCGTCGCGGTGCGCCCCTTCCCCGGCGCGGTCGCCGCCGGCGGCGGCGTGCGCGTCAGCGTCGGCACGACGTCGGCCAACGAGCGCCTCCTCGACGTCGCCGCGCGCCACCTGACGGGACGGTAGCGTCTGGGCCTGCGGCTGCCCATCGGTGGCGGGGCAACCGCAGGAGTGCTCTTCAGGTTGAGGATCCACCGCTGGGCGCTGTGGGCGCGGATCGGTGGCTGAGCAACCGCAGAGCCGCTCCTGCGGTTGATGATCCACCGATCGAACGGTGGAGAGCCCACCGCGCCCCCTCAGCGGTGAGAATCCCACCTTCTCGGCGCTGGGACGGTGGAGAACCCACCGCCGGAGGGGTCGCGCGCCCCATGCGGTGGAGAACCCACCGCCAAGGGGAGTGGAGCCCCGGGAGCGGAGCCGCCCCGCGCCCACCGCCGGTCGGGGCTTCTCGGGACGCAGGTCGAGACCCACCGCAGCCCACGCAGCCGCAGGTCGAGACCCCACGCAGCCGCAGGTCGAGACCCCACCCCAGGATCAGGGCGCCAGCCAGGCGTGGATCAACGGCACGACCGACGCGCCCTCGCCGCTGGCGGAGGCGACGCGCTTCATGGAGCCGGAGCGGATGTCGCCCACGGCGAACACGCCGGGTGCGGTGGTGGCCAGGGTGTCGGGCGGGACGATCGCGTCGGAGGCCCACGGGCCGGGCACGCCGCCGGGGCCGAGCCAGGCCTCCTTGGGCACGTCGCGGCCGGTGAGCACGAAGCCGCGCGGGTCGCGCGCGACCGTCGGGGGCAGCCAGCCGCAGGTCGGCCGGGCGCCGAGCAGGAGGAACAGGCCCGCGGCCGGCACGCGCTCGACCTCGCCCGACGCGTTCGTGCGCAGGTCGAGCCACTCGAGCAGGCCCGCGCCGCCGCCGTCGACCACCTCGACGCCGACCCGCACGTGGACGCGCTCGTTCCAGCGCAGCTCGTCGATGAGGTACTGCGACATCGTCTCGGTGAGGTCGCGGCGGACCACGATCGTCACCGACGACGCGAAGCGGGCGAGGTGGATCGCCGCCTGTCCGGCGGAGTTGCCGCCGCCGACCACGACGACGGGCTGGCCCTCGACCTCGGGAGCCGCCGTCATCGCGGACCCGTAGTAGACGCCGCGACCCACGAGCTCCTCGACCGACGCGACGCCCAGGTGGCGGTAGGCGACACCCGTCGCGATGACGACGGAGCGCGCCCGCACGTGCCCGCCGCCGGGTGTGGTGAGCACGTGCTCGCGCTCGTCGTGGGCCAGCGACGCGTCGCACGGCTGCAGCGCGTCGACCTCCCAGCCGGTGAGGAAGCGTGCGCCGAAGCGGACTGCTTGGTTGCGGGCGCGCTGCGCGAGCCGCATGCCCGACACGCCTCGCGGGAAGCCGAGGTAGTTGCGGATCATCGAGCTCGTGCCGGCCTGGCCGCCGACCGCCTCGGCCTCCAGCACGACGGTGCTGAGGCCCTCGCTGGCCGCGTACACGGCGGTGGCGAGACCGGCCGGCCCGGCACCGACGACGGCGACGTCGACCACGTCGGTCAGCACCGTCTCCCCGCTGGAGCCGTTCAGGGCCTGCGCGACCTCGCGCACCGACGTCGCCACGAACGGCGCGCGGTAGACGCTCGCCACCACCGGCTCGCCCGGCGCCTCGGCCGCGCCCGACTCCTGGCGCGTGGTGGCGAGCTCGGCCAGGATCTCGCGGCCGACGTCGCTGTCGGGGTGGTGGACGCCCGCGGGGATACCCATCCGGTGGGCGAAGTCGCGGACGGCCGCGGTGAGCGGGTTGCCCGGCCTCGACACGAGCCGGATGGTCTCGACCTCGGGTCGCGCCACGGTGGAACCCCAGTCCGACAGCAGCTCGACGACGGCGGCGTGGAACTCCTCGTCGCGCAGGCCGCGGGGCATGAGCAGGAAGGCGTCGAACTTCCCGTGCGCCAGGCCCGGGCGCAGGCGGTCGCCCTCCTCGAGGAACCGCTCCCAGGGCACCGTCACGAGCCGGCGGGCCGTCGGGACGACGCGCCGCCACGCGGCGAACGACGTCCAGACGTCGGCGTCGGGGAGGCCGGCGTCCTGCACGAGCAGGGCGATCTGCCGGTCGGCGGCGCACAGCCGCTCGAGCAGCGCGGTCGCGTCGTCGCACGTGCGCACGACGCGGACGTCGTAGTCGCGGTGGTAGCGACGGAACTCGTCGTCGAGGTGGGAGGCGTGCTCGTCGCTCGCCAGGACGATCACCGGGTGGTCCACGGAGCCAGTGTAGGAAGCCGCGCACTTGGCGTCGTCCCTGCGACCGGCTACGGTGACGACAGGTGTGACTGCGGTCACGCCCCCGACCAGGACGTCTGCGCCACCACTGCAGACCATCGGTCCCGTACCGCCCCACCGCCGTGGAGACCCCACGCCGGACGCGAGAGGAACAGCGCATGACCGTACCCGTGCACACCCCCGGCCCCGAGACGGTGCGGCCGGTGACCACGCCGGCCACCGTCGACACCGAGCTCGTCCAGCTCCTGACGCCCGAGGGACGGCGCGTCGAGCACGAGCGCTACGCCTTCGACGGCGACGACGAGAGCATCCGGTCGCTGTACCGCGACCTCCTCCTCGTCCGGCGGATCGACCACGAGGCGCACGCGCTGCAGCGTCACGGCGAGCTCGGCCTGTGGGCGCAGTGCCTGGGCCAGGAGGCCGCCCAGGTCGGCTCGGGGCGCGCGCTCCGTACGCAGGACTTCGCGTTCCCGACCTACCGCGAGCACGGCGTCGCCTGGTGCCGCGGCATCGACCCGGCCAGGCTGCTCGGTCTGTTCCGCGGCGTGGAGCTCGGCGGCTGGGACCCCGCCGAGACCGGCATGGCGCTCTACAGCATCATCATCGGCGCGCAGACCATGCACGCCACCGGCTACGCCATGGCGCTGCAGCGCGACGGCGCCGTCGGTACGGGCGACCCGGCGCGCGACGCCGCCGCCCTCGCGTACTTCGGCGACGGGGCCAGCAGCCAGGGCGACGTGCACGAGGCGTTCGTGTGGGCGTCGTCGTTCAACGCGCCCGTCGTGTTCTTCTGCCAGAACAACCACTGGGCCATCTCGGTGCCGCTCGCGCGCCAGAGCCGCACCCCGCTCGTGCAGCGCGCCGCGGGCTACGGCTTCGGCGGCGTGCGCGTCGACGGCAACGACGTGCTCGCCGTGCACGCGGTCACCCAGGCCGCGCTGCAGCGGGCCCGCGACGGCGAGGGTCCGACCCTCGTCGAGGCGGTCACCTACCGCATGGGTGCGCACACGACGTCCGACGACCCGACCCGCTACCGCGACACGGCGGAGGTCGAGGCGTGGCGGCACCGCGACCCGCTGGCCCGGGTGGAGCGCCACCTGCGCGAGCTCGACACGCCCGAGTCGTTCTTCACCGACCTGCAGACGGAGGCCGACGACCTCGGCGCCCACCTGCGCGAGGCCTGCCGGTCCCTGCCCGAGCCCGACCTCGGAGCGCTGTTCGACGGCGTCTACGCCGACGCGCACCCCGAGCTGGCCGCGCAGAAGGCCGAGTACCTCGCGTACCGCGACTCCTTCGACACCGAGGGTGGTGCGGCATGAGCACCAGCGCCAGCACCGCCACGAGCGAGCGCACGTCGGCGGTGGGCCAGCGGCTCAGCCTCGGCAAGGCGATCAACGCCGGTCTGCGGGCCGCCATGGAGGCCGACCCGAAGGTCGTCGTCATGGGGGAGGACGTCGGCCCGCTCGGCGGCGTCTTCCGGGTGACGGAGGGCCTGCAGAAGGACTTCGGTGACGACCGGGTCATCGACACGCCGCTGGGCGAGTCGGGCATCGTCGGGGCCGCCGTCGGCATGATGCTGCGCGGCTACCGGCCGGTGGTGGAGATCCAGTTCGACGGCTTCGTCTACCCCGCCTACGACCAGATCGTCAGCCAGGTCGCCAAGCTGCACGCCCGCAGCCAGGGCGTCGTGCGGATGCCGGCCGTCATCCGCATCCCGTTCGGCGGCGGCATCGGCGCGGTCGAGCACCACTCGGAGAGCCCGGAGGCGCAGTTCTGCCTGACGGCGGGGCTGCGCGTGGTGAGCCCGTCGAACGCCCACGACGCGTACTGGATGATCCAGCAGGCGATCGCGAGCGACGACCCGGTCGTGTTCATGGAGCCCAAGCGTCGCTACTGGGACGCGGGGCCGGTGGGCCAGGAGTCGACGCCGCTGCACGCGTCGCAGGTGGTGCGCGACGGTCGCCACGCCACCCTGCTCGCCTACGGGCCGATGGTCCGCACGTGCCTGGAGTCGGCGGAGGCGGCCGCGGAGGACGGCGTCGACCTCGAGGTGATCGACCTGCGCACCCTCAGCCCGCTCGACCTCGGGCCCGTGCACGAGTCCGTGCGCCGCACCGGTCGCGCGGTCGTCGTGCACGAGGCGTCGCGCACGCTCGGCCTCGGCGCCGAGATCGCCGCCCGCGTGCAGGAGGAGTGCTTCTACTCCCTCGAGGCGCCGGTGCTGCGCGTCACCGGCTACGACCTGCCCTACCCGCCCAGTCGGGTGGAGGAGGAGTTCCTGCCCGACCTCGACCGTGTGCTCGACGCCGTCGACCGCGCGATGGCGTTCTGAGGGGATGAGCTGATGAGCGAGTTCAGGCTGCCCGACGTGGGCGAGGGACTGACCGAGGCCGAGGTGCTCACGTGGCACGTGGCCGTCGGCGACGTGGTCGAGGTCAACCAGACGATCGTCGACATCGAGACCGCGAAGTCGGTCGTGGAGCTGCCCAGCCCGTTCGCGGGCGAGGTGACGGCGCTGCTGGTGCCGGAGGGCACGACCGTGCCGGTGGGGGAGAGGCGGGAGCCGGTGCTGGTCGGCTACGGCGTGCGCACCGCCTCGACGCGCCGCCGTCGGCGCAAGGGCGACGCGCCCGTGCAGGCCGCTGCACCGTCCGGTGGGGTGACCACGCTGGAGCGCCCGGCGGAGTCCGAGCCGCGCCCGCGTGACGTGCGGGCCCTGGCGAAGCCGCCGGTGCGCAAGCTGGCGAAGGACCACGGCGTCGACCTGCTCGACGTGCCGTGCGACGGTCCGGTGGTCACACGCGCCGACGTCGAGGCGTTCATCGCCGGCCGATGTCCCACGGTCGCGTCGCCCGCCGCCGCGCCGGTGCGGTCGGTGGAGGGTGACACGCGCATCCCGGTCAAGGGCGTGCGCAAGGCCACCGCGCAGGCCATGGTCAGCTCGGCGTTCAGTGCACCGCACGTCACCGAGTGGGTCACGCTCGACGTGAGCGCGACGATGGAGCTCGTCGAGCGGCTCAAGGCCGACCGTCGGTTCGCGGGCGTGAGGGTGTCGCCGACGCTCGTCGTCGCGAAGGCCGTGTGCCTGGCGCTGTTGCGCACGCCCGAGCTGAACGCCAGCTGGGACGAGGCCGCGCAGGAGATCGTGCTGAAGGGGTCGGTGAACCTGGGCGTCGCCGCGGCCACCGACCGTGGGCTCGTGGTGCCGAACATCCCGGGTGCCGACCGGATGAGCCTGCTGGAGCTCGGGGAGGCGCTGGCCGACCTGACGGCCACCGCCCGCGCCGGCCGCACCCAGCCCGCGCAGATGAGCGGCGGCACGTTCACGATCACCAACGTCGGCGTGTTCGGCGTCGACGCGGGCACGCCCATCCTCAACCCGGGCGAGACGGGCATCCTGTGCGTCGGGCAGATCGACCGGCGTCCCTGGGTGGTCGGACCGGATGCCGGAGGTGCCGAGCGGATCGAGCCGCGGTGGGTCACGACGCTCGCGGTGAGCTTCGACCACCGGGTCGTCGACGGCCAGCAGGGCTCGCGCTTCCTCGCCGACGTGGCGTCGATCCTGCGCGACCCCGCCCTCGCCCTCACCTTCTGACCGCATCTCGCCCGCGCAGACGGTGCGCGTTTGCGTGGGGCCCCACGCAAACGCGCAGTTCGGGCGCATGGTTGCGGTGGGGGGAGCCTGTTTGCGTGGGGCCCCACGCAAACAGGCTCGACCGGTCGGGTGGTGGGGGGTCAGGCGGGGAGGCGCTCGCCCGCCTCGACGACGTCGGTGATCGTGTTGCCCGGCGACGCGAGGGGGCAGCGCCAGCGGTCGTCGTAGCGGCACGACGGGTGGTAGGCGAAGTTGAGGTCGAGCACGACGGTGTGTCCACCCTGGGGAGTCGGCCGGCCGCCGAGCCACGACCCCTTCGCGGTGTCGAGCAGGTAGCGGCCCGCGCCGTACGACGCGGCGCCGTCGGCGCGACCCGACGTCGCGTCACGCAGGGGCACGAAGATGCCGCCGGCGTACTGCTGCAGCGTCCACACGTCGAGCGTCGAGCCCGACGGGAGCGCCAGCTGCCCGGTCCGCAGCATCGTGACGTCGCCGTCACCGCCTCCGTCGACGACGCGCTTGTCGGGGTCCCACGCGTCGGTCGGTGCGGGCAGGAGCGGCAGCTCGAACCGCCACGCCGGGTCGTAGGGCCAGTACGGCAGGCCGGTCTCGCGCAGCGGGTCACGCGCCGGCAGCGGCGACTGCGGGTGGCTGCGGAACAGCTCGTCGCGACCCTGCCGCCAGGTCGCGTGCCCGCGTTCGGGGTCCGGGTCCGCGCGGACCTGCTCGTAGAGCGCGGCCACGCGCACCCGCCAGTCGACCAAGGTCAGCAGCACACCGCCCACACTACGACCCAAGCTGCGCAGGAGACGCCGGGACCGCAGCCCGCGCGTGCACCGCGCCCACCACGCACACGACCAGCGTGATCGCGGCCGCGAGCAGCAGCCCGGCCCCGAGGTGCCAGCGCAGCAGCAGGGCGCCCGCCGCCGCACCCGCGAGGATCAGCACCACCGCCGCCACGCGCCGACCCGACCCGCCACCCTTGCCGTTGCCGAGCACCGAGTCGGCGGCCAGACCCGTGATGGTCGACGTGACGACCACGGTGGTGACGTCCTTGACGGCGATGAACCGCGCGGTCGCGGCCTGCAGGCCCATCGCCGCACCGAGCAGCGTCGTGATGACGACCTGGCCCGCGTGGCCCACGTCGTCGCCGACCACGAACAGCACGACGCCGAGCGCGAGGATCGACGCACCGACGCAGGCGATCAGCGTGGTGGTGCGTGCCGACCAGCCCGTCCGCGCGCCCTTCAGCACCCGGCCGCCGAGCGCCGCGCCCGCCAGGAACCCGACGAGGGCGAGCGCGGGTCCGAGGATCGGGAGGTCGTCGGCACCGACGACGGCCATGCCGAGGATCACGACGTTGCCGGTCATGTTGCCGGTGAACACGCGGTCGAGACCGAGGTAGCCGACGGCGTCGATCACCCCCGTCGAGAAGGTGAGGGCGAGCATGAGGACGAGGTTCATCCGGTCGGACGTGATGCGGCGCAGCATCCCCAGAGTCTGACGGCGGGGTGGCGCGGCGCCGTGGCCGGGATGTCACGAGTCCGTGACATGAGGTCTCTAGGGTGTCCGTCCATGACCACCCGCCAGGGCCTCCCACGCAGCACGCCGCTCGACTCCGCACCCCTCCACACGGGCACCGGCGTCCCGTCCGACGCGACCTACCTGCCGTCGACGGGCGACCACGTGCTGTGGGGCCGGCTGCCCTGCGCCACCGACCGCGCCGTGCTGTCCGTCGAGCCGGGCGAGGAGGTCGTGGTCGACACGATCAGCCACGAGGGGATCCTGGAGGACCAAGGTCGCGACCCGCGTGCGTTCTTCGAGCCGCACGGCGTCGACGTGCTCGACGACGCCGTGGCGCTCGCCGCCTCGGGCTACGCGCGGACGTTCGGGGTCGACGGTCCGCACGTGGTCACCGGACCGATCGAGGTCCGTGGCGCGAGGCCGGGCGACCTGCTGGCCATGACCCTCGTCGACGCGCAGCAGCGGGTGCCGTACGGCGTCGTGTCGAACCGGCACGGGAGGGGCGCGCTGCCCGGCGAGTACCCGCTCGACGGCGACGTCTTCAGCGTGTTCGCCCGCGCCGAGGGCGACACCGGGGTGATGACGTACGGACCGCAGGACGAGCGCACCGTCCGGTTCCCGCTCGCGCCGTTCCTCGGCATCATGGGCGTCGCGGTGGCCGGCGACGAGCGGCCGCACACCGTGCCGCCCGGTGCACACGGCGGCAACCTCGACATCAACCTGCTCACCGCGGGCGCGACGCTCTACCTGCCCGTGCAGGTGGCCGGCGCGCTGGCCTACGTCGGCGACCCGCACTTCGCGCAGGGTGGCGGGGAGGTCGCACTCACCGCCATGGAGGCGTCGCTGCGGGCGACGGTGCGGCTCGACGTCGTGCCCCGCGAGGAGGCCGTGGCGCAGTTCGGCGAGCTGGTGGGCCCGCTGGCCCGCACCCGCGAGTACCTCGTGCCGACGGGCCTCGACCCCGACCTCGACGTCGCGACGCAGAACTGCGTGCGTGCGGCGATCGGCCTGCTGCAGGCGCGCTACGGGATGGACCCGCGGCACGCGTACGCGTACCTGAGCGCAGCCACCGACTTCGACATCAGCCAGGTGGTCGACGTGGTCAAGGGCGTGCACGCCCGGATCCGGCTGGCGGACTTCGCATGAGCGACGACGCTCCCGAGGGGCTGCTCGAGGCGTTCTGGGCGTACGAGACGGCGCTGATGTCCGACGACCTCGAGACGCTCGACGCGCTCTTCGCCGACCGTCCCGACACGCTGCGCGGCGACGCCGCCGGGGTGCTCGTGGGCCACGAGACGATCAGCCGGTTCCGCGGGTCGCGCGGGGGCGCGCCGCGGCGCACGATCGCCGAGGTGCACGTGCGGGTCGTCGACGCGACGCACGCGCTCGTCGTCGCGGTCACCGCCCCGGAGCGTGGCGGCCGCGGCCAGCAGACCCAGCTGTGGGAGCGGACCGAGGTGGGCTGGCAGGTCACGGCCGCCCACGTCGCGGTGCCGGCGCCCGCGGTCGACACCCGGGTGTGGCGGGCCGTCGGCGACCCGCTCGTGCGACCCGGGACCGGCCCGCTGTCGGGCGAGAGCGTCGCGGTGAAGGACCTGTTCGCCGTGGCCGGGCAACCGGTCGGCGCCGGCAACCCGACCTGGGCCGCGAACGCGCCCGTGGAGTCGAGCCACGCGTGGGCCGTGCAGACCCTGCTGGGAGCCGGCGCGTCGGTGCGCGGCATCGCCCGCACCGACGAGTTCGCCTACAGCCTGGCCGGCACGAACGCGCACTTCGGCACCCCGCCCAACGCGCAGGCGCCCGGACGCATCTCGGGCGGGTCGTCGTCGGGATCGGCGTCGGCCGTCGCGCTCGGCCACGCGACGATCGGGCTGGGCACCGACACCGGCGGCTCGATCCGGGTCCCGGCCGCCTACCAGGGTCTGTACGGCATGCGGCCGACGCACGGAAGCGTGCCGACCGCAGGGCTGATGCCGCTCGCCCCGTCGTTCGACACGGTCGGGTGGATGACCCGCGACGCCGGCCTGCTGCGCCGGGTCGGCTCCGTGCTGCTGCCCGCCGCGGCGCCGCGTCCGTTGCGCGACGTCGTGGTGGTGCCCGAGCTGCTCGCCCTCGCGTCGCCCGACGTGCGGGCGGCGGTCGAGGGGTTCCTCGGCGCTGGTCCGCGCGGCGGCACGGGCTGGGGCGGCGACGGCGGCACCGTCGTCGAGGAGTCCTGGGACCTGCCGGAGACGTGGCCGGAGGTCTTCCGGGTGCACCAGGCGGCGCAGGCCTGGCAGAGCCACGGTTGGTGGCTGCGCACCCGCCTGGACTCCCTGGGCGCCGACGTGCGCAGCCGGTTCGAGGCGGCCGCCGAGATCGACCACGACACCGCCGTGCAGGCCGCCGACGACGCCGCCCGCGCGCGCGACGCGGTGCGTCGGCTCGTCGGCGACCGGGTCGTCGTGCTGCCGTCAGCCCCGACGGTGGCGCCGGAGCTGGGTGCCGACCTCGGCGAGGTGCGTGCGGCCACCCTGCGCCTGACCTGCGTGGCCGGGCTCGGCGGGCTGCCGGCGGTCAGCGTCCCGCTCACCACGTCCGACGGCCTGCCGTGCGGCGTCTGCCTCGTGGGCCCGCCCCGCCGCGACCTCGACCTGCTCGACCTCGTGACGGGTCCGCTCCACGCCTGACGGCGAGTCCGCGGGGCCGTTACCCGGATGAAACGCGGGTTGCACGCGCCGTAACACGATGGTCCTAGCGTTCCTCGGGACGAGGGAGGGACCACGTGGACATCACGACGTTCGACACGGCCGACGCCGAGAAGGCCGCTGCCGTGCTGCGCGTGTGCGCCAACGTCGACGCGTGGGTCGACGCCCTCGTCGCGGGTCGCCCCTACGGGAGCGTCGAGGCGCTCGTGGCACGGGCCGACGCGCTGGCCGCGGGCTGGACGGGTGCGCAGGTCGAGGCCGCGCTCGCCGACCACCCGCGCATCGGGGAGCGGCACGTCGGTACGGGTCGCAGCGCCGAGCTCTCCGGCCGCGAGCAGTCCGGCGTCGACGCCAGCGTCGACACCGCGGCACGGCTCGCGGCGGGCAACGCGGCCTACGAGGAGCGGTTCGACCGGATCTTCCTCGTGCGCGCGGCCGGTCGCAGCGCCGAGGAGATCCTCGCCCTGCTCGAGCAGCGGCTCACGCACGACCCCGAGACGGAGCTGGCGGTCACCGCAGGCCAGCTCCGCGAGATCGCCCTGCTGCGGCTGGAGGACACGTTCGCATGACCACCCTCTCCACCCACGTGCTCGACGCCGCGCTCGGTCGTCCGGCGGCCGGCCTGGTCGTCTCGCTCGACGACTCGGTCACCGCGACCACCGACGCCGACGGCCGGATCCGGTTCGACGACCCCGTCGACCTCGGGGTCCACGAGCTCGTCTTCGCGACCGGCCCCTGGTTCGCCGACCAGGACCGCAGCACCTTCTACCCCGTCGTGCGCGTCGCGTTCGAGGCCGGGACGGGCCAGGAGCACCACCACGTGGCGCTGCTGCTGAGCCCGTTCGCCTACACCACCTATCGAGGGAGCTGACCATGGCGACGGGCGACATCGTGCTGGGACCGAACCAGTACGGGAAGGCCGAGAACCGGCTGGTGCGGATCACCCGCGACACCGATCGGCACGAGATCGAGGACCTCAACGTCACCTCGCAGCTGCGCGGCGACTTCGTGGCGTGCCACGTCGAGGGCGACAACAGCCAGGTCGTGGCCACCGACACGCAGAAGAACACGGTCTACGCGTTCGCGCAGCAGCACGGCATCGGCTCGCCCGAGCAGTTCCTGCTCACCCTCGGCGAGCACTTCGTCACCAGCTTCGACTGGGTCTGCGGCGGACGCTGGGAGGCCGAGCTCTACGCGTGGGAGCGAATCGCGGTCGACGGCCGGCTGCACGACCACTCCTTCGTCCGCACCGGCCGGGAGGTCCGCACCACCGTCGTGCAGAAGGACGGCGACCAGACGTGGGTGCTGGCCGGGTTCAAGGACGCGACGGTGCTCAAGTCGACCGGCTCGGAGTTCCACGGGTTCCCCCGCGACCGGTACACGACGCTGCGCGAGACCACCGACCGCATCCTCGCCACGTCGGTCACCGCGTGGTGGCGCTACACGAGCACCGACGTCGACTGGAACGCGCGCTACGAGGCGATCAAGGCCGTGCTGCTCGAGACGTTCGCGAGCGTGCACTCCCTCGCCCTGCAGCAGACGATCTTCGCGATGGGCCGCGCCGTCCTCGAGCAGTTCGACGACGTCGCCGAGATCAGGCTGTCGTGCCCCAACAAGCACCACTTCCTCGTCGACCTCGAGCCGTTCGGGCTCGACAACCCGAACGAGGTCTTCTTCGCCGCCGACCGCCCCTACGGGCTGATCCAGGCCACCGTCCAGCGCGAGGGCGCACAGCAGGCTCCGCAGGCGTGGGCCACCGTGCCTGGCTTCTGCTGAGCGCACCGACACACGAGAGCGAGCACGACGATGACCGCACGAGCGACCGCGGCGAGGGGCTGACCACGCCGATGCGACTCGACGCGATCCAGGCCCAGCAGGTGCTCGTCGACGGGCAGTTCCGTCCCGCGACCCTGACGCTCGACGACGGACGGGTCACGGCCGTCGGACCCCTCGACGACGTCCCGGCCGGCGAGGTCCACCGCGTCCCCGACACCGCCTACGTGGTGCCTGGCGTCGTCGACACGCACGTGCACGTCAACGAGCCGGGCCGCACGGAGTGGGAGGGCTTCAGCTCGGCCACCCGGGCCGCCGTCCTTGGTGGCGTGACCACGCTCGTCGACATGCCGCTCAACTCCGTGCCCCCGACCACGACGCTCGAGGGCCTGGCCGCCAAGCGCGCGGCGGCCCAGGGCCAGCTCGCGGTCGACGTCGGCTTCTGGGGCGGCGCGGTGCCGGGCAACGTCGCCGACCTCGAACCGCTGTGGGACGCCGGCGTGTTCGGCTTCAAGTGCTTCCTCAGCCCGTCGGGCGTCGAGGAGTTCCCGCCGCTGGACCGCGCCGAGTTCGACGCCGCGCTCGCGGAGGTCGCCCGGCTCGACGCGCTCATGATCGTGCACGCCGAGGACGCCGCGATCCTCGACAGCACGCCGGCGCCCGGCAGCCGCGCGTACCGCGACTTCGTGCTCTCGCGGCCCGACGCGTCGGAGGTGTCGGCCATCCGCCAGGTCGTCGACGGCGCCCGGGAGACCGGGGCGCGGGTGCACGTGCTGCACCTGAGCAGCGCGCGGGCGATCGACCTGATCGCCGACGCGCGGGCCGAGGGTCTCCCGCTGACCGTCGAGACCTGCCCGCACTACCTCACCTTCAGCGCCGAGACGATCCCCGACGCGGCGCCGGAGTTCAAGTGCTGCCCCCCGATCCGCGACGCCGGCAACCGCGAGGCGCTCTGGCAGGCCCTCCAGGAGGGGCTGGTCGACTGCATCGTCAGCGACCACTCGCCGTCGACCGTCGAGGAGAAGCTGAAGGGCGACGGCGACCTACAGCAGGCGTGGGGCGGCGTGTCGGGCCTGCAGGTCGGGTTCGCCGTCCTGGCGCACGAGGCGCGGCTGCGCGGCATCCCGCTCGAGCGACTGAGCCGCTGGATGTCGACGAGCACCGCCGACCTCGTCGGACTGTCGCACAAGGGACGCATCGCCGTCGGCGCCGACGCCGACCTCGCGGTGTACGACCCCGCCGTCGAGCTGCACGTCGAGGCGGCACGGCTGGCCCACAGGAACCCGATCTCCGCCTACGACGGGCTGCGCCTCGCAGGCCGCGTGGTCAGCACCGTCGTGCGAGGTGAGCTGGTCGACGTCGACCACGTCGACCACCGCCACGGCCGGCAGCTGGACAGGCCGTCGTCGTGACCCCGCACCTTGTTGCACCACCGATGGAAGGACCCATGGACACCGCTCCCGTGAACCCCCCGCCCCGCCTGCTGATGGGACCCGGTCCGATCAACGCCGACCCGCGCGTGCTGCGCGCGATGTCGGCCCAGCTCGTCGGCCAGTACGACCCGGCCATGACCGGCTACATGGTGGAGGTCATGGGTCTGTACCGCGAGGTGTTCGCGACGGCGAACGAGCAGACCTTCCTCGTCGACGGCACGTCGCGCGCCGGCATCGAGGCGGCCCTCGTCTCGCTCCTGGAGCCCGGCGACCGGGTGCTCGTGCCGGTCTTCGGACGGTTCGGCCACCTGCTCGCCGAGATCGGCGAGCGGTGCGGGGCCGAGGTGCACACGATCGAGACCGACTGGGGCACCGTGTTCGCGCCCGAGCAGGTCGAGGCGGCGATCGTCGAGGTCCGGCCGAAGGTGCTCGCGGTCGTGCAGGGCGACACCTCCACGACCATGTGCCAGCCCCTGGCCGACCTCGGCGAGATCTGCCGACGGCACGACGTGCTGCTGTACTGCGACGCCACCGCCTCCCTCGGCGGCAACCCGTTCGAGACCGACGCGTGGGGGATCGACGTCGCGACCGCCGGCCTGCAGAAGTGCCTGGGTGGTCCGTCCGGCTCGTCGCCGATCACGATCTCGCCGCGTGCCGTCGACGTCATCGACGGTCGGCGGCACGTCGAGGCGGGCATCGCCGAGGAGCGCGACGTCGCGCGGGGCGTGCGCATCGCCTCGAACTACCTCGACCTCGCGATGATCATGGACTACTGGGGTCCGCGCCGGCTCAACCACCACACCGAGGCGACGACGATGCTCTACGGCGCGCGCGAGTGCGCGCGGCTGCTCGTGGAGGAGGGGATCGACGCCGCCGTCGAGCGGCACCGTCTGCACGGTGCCGCGATGCTCGCCGGGGTGCGTGGGCTCGGGCTGGAGGTCTTCGGCGACGTCGACCACAAGATGAGCAACGTCGTCGCGGTGCACATCCCCGACGGCGTCGACGGCGACGCCGCGCGGGCGGTGATGCTCGAGGACTTCGGCATCGAGATCGGCACCTCCTTCGGACCTCTGCACGGCAAGGTCTGGAGGATCGGCACGATGGGCTACAACGCCCGCAAGGACGCCGTGCTCGTCACGTTGGCCGCGCTGGAGCAGGTGCTGCGGTCCGGTGGTGTCGCCGTGACAGCCGGCGGTGGCGTCGGCGCTGCGCAGGAGGTCTACGCGTGAGCGCCCCGACGGACCTGCCCACGAGCGGCGCCGCGGTCGGCTCGGCGGCCGAGGTGCTGGCCCGCTGCGCCGAGCTGGACCTCTACTCCTCCCACCCCGAGCACCTGGAACGCGTCTACCTGTCGCCGGAGCACGCGGCGGTCAACCGGGTCGTGGCCCGGTGGATGACGCGCGCCGGCCTCGCTCCGCGCCAGGACGCGGCCGGCAACCAGTACGGCCGACGCGAGGGCCGCGAGCCGGGGCTGCCCGCCCTGCTGCTGGGCTCCCACCTCGACACCGTCCCCGACGCCGGCTCCTACGACGGCATGCTGGGCGTGCTCATGGGCATCGCCGTCGCCGAGCGGCTCGGTGACCGGGTGGACGACCTGCCGTTCGCCCTGGAGGTGGTCGGGTTCAGCGACGAGGAGGGCACGCGGTTCGGCAAGGCGCTGCTGGGCAGCTGCGCGGCCGCCGGCACGTGGGACCCCGCGTGGTGGGACCTCTGCGACGCGGGCGGCATGACGCTGCGGACCGCGTTCGAGGAGTTCGGGCTCGACCCGCGCGCCGTCGGCACCGCCGCGCGGCGTCCGGATGAGCTCGTGGGCTACCTCGAGGCGCACATCGAGCAGGGCCCCTACCTCGAGGAGGCCGACGCCTCGCTCGGGTACGTGACCACCATCGCCGGCGCGCGGCGCTTCGTCCTGGAGGTGGAGGGCGAGGCCCGCCACGCCGGCGGGACGCCCTACGACCGCCGCAAGGACGCCATGGTCGGCGCCGCGGAGTGCATCACGGCGATCGAGCGCATGGTCCGCCCGTCGGGCTGCATCGCCACGACGGGCCGGATCGAGGCCCGCCCGGGCGCGGTCAACGTGATCGCGGGGCACGTCGAGGTCAGCCTCGACCTGCGCGCGGCCACCGACGAGGCGCTGCTCTCGCCCGGCGTCGTGGTCTCCGGCGGGTCGGTGACCCGGTCGGTGCTCTCCCCGGACGTGCGCGTCGAGGACGGTGCGGACGTCACCGGGTCGGTGCTCCTCAACGGCGTCACGGTCGGCGCCGGAGCGGTCGTGCGCAACACCATCCTGGACAAGAACGTCGTCGTCCCGCCGGGCGCGAGCATCGGCGTCGACGCCGAGGCCGACCAGGTCGCGGCCGCGGAGCGGGAGGCCGTCGTCGATCGAT
>LULG01000046.1_pt1 | contig 148360 bp, 162 predicted proteins | sample 728211 | NCBI WGS metagenome assembly LULG01 (sample SAMN03860295, study PRJNA289734) | marine metagenome | biome: seawater column; feature: ocean; material: water; isolation source: Red Sea water column Station 169 - depth 200m | place: Saudi Arabia: Red Sea | collected 2011-10-15 | depth 200 m | reverse complement strand
ACCCCGTGGAGGTCGCGGTGGTGACCGGCGGCCCGGAGGTCGCTGATCGGCTGACGTCGCTGCCTTTTGACCACCTCGTCTTCACCGGCAGCGCGACCGTCGGAAAGCTGGTCATGGCCAATGCTGCGAAGAACCTGGTGCCGGTCACCCTCGAACTCGGCGGCAAGTCGCCTCAGATCGTCTTCGAGGACGCCGATATCGAGGCTTTCGTGCCGATCGCCTGCAAGGCCATCGTTCAGAACACCGGGCAGACCTGCTCGGCCGGCAGCCGCCTGCTGATCCAGCAGTCGATCTATGACGACGTCGTCGCCGAGGTCGTGCGGTCAGGGCTCGTGGAGAGCCGTCATCGGGGGACGGCCGTGCGGGTCGACCCGGACGGGCAGACCGTGTGGTCGATCGGCGACCCCGGCACCGTCGTGTTCCCCCGGTCGACGAACAAACCGTTCCAGGCCGCTGGTCTCGTGCGGGAGGGTCTCGACCTGGAGCCGCGACTGCTGGCCCTGGCCGCCGCGAGCCACTCCGCCGAGCCGTTCCACCTCGAGGGCGTCCGCGAGATCCTGGCGCGCGGCGACCTCGACGAGTCGGCGCTGCAGACCCCGCCGTCGTACCCGGTCGACCCGCACGAGCACGCCGCCGTGCTGCGGGCCGGCGAGGGCCGGCTGCCGATCCGGATGGACTGCTCGGGCAAGCACGCGGCGATGCTTTTGACCTGCGTCCAGCGCGGTTGGTCCACCCACGACTACCTCGACCCCGACCACCCGGTGCAGCGGGCGATCACGGCGACCTTCACCGAGCTCGTCGGGCCGCCCGACGTGGTCGGCGTCGACGGCTGCGGCGCGCCCCTGCTGGCGACGTCGCTCGAGCGGCTGGCCCGCGGGGTCGGCCGGCTCATGAGGGCCGAGCCGGGCAGCGCCGAGCGCCGGGTGGCCGACGCGATGGTCGCGCACCCCGAGCAGGTCAGCGGCACGCGACGCCCCGACCTCGCCCTGGCGCGGGCCGTGCCGGGCTCGCTCGTGAAGTCCGGCGCCGAGAGCGTCGTCGTCGCGGGCCTCGCCGACGGTTCCGCTCTCGCGGTGAAGATCGAGGACGGCGGCGAGCGGCCGCTGTTCGTCGTGCTGCACCGCGCCCTGGAGCTGGCGGGGGTCGACGCCGACCTGCTCCGCGAGCGTCCGGTCGTCCTGGGCGGTGGACGTCCCGTCGGCGAGGTGCGCCCCGTCCTCTGACCTGACCTGACCGGACCGTGGGCGACGGCGTGTGAGACGTCTCGCATGCAACCCTGCTTGCAGATGCTTGCATTTGCAAGCAGACTGGAGACATGGCCAAGCTGCACGTGGGAGGAGCCGTCGAGACCCTCGGCGACTACCTGCGCGAGCAGCGACGCCAGGCACAGATGTCCCTGCGACAGCTGGCGGAGAAGTCCGAGGTCTCGAACCCGTACCTCAGCCAGATCGAGCGGGGCGTGCGCCGACCCTCGGCGGAGGTCCTCCAGCAGATCGCGAAGGCACTGCGCATCTCGGCCGAGTCGCTCTACGTACGAGCGGGGCTCATCGACGTCGACGAGTCCGGCGCGCGCATGGTCGAGGACGCCATCGCCCTCGACCCGCGCCTGACCGAGCGGCAGAAGACGGCACTGCTGGACATCTACCGCTCGTTCGTCGGCGCCGACGTGGCGACCGACGAGACGCTGGCCGAGACGGTCACCGAAGCCAACTCCGACACTTCATCCGAGGAGACACCCCCATGAGCATCACCGACCAGATCAACGCCCAGGTCAAGACTCTCGTCGACGAGGTCAAGAACCTCACCGAGACCCTCCGCAAGGTCGAGCTCGACGACCTCCGCTCGCAGGCCACCGGCCTCGTCGGCTCCGCCCGCGCCGAGGTCCAGGAGGGCTACGCCGAGCTCGTGCAGAAGGGCGAGGAGTTCGTCGCCCAGGCGCGCGCCCTGAAGCTCGAGGACGTCCAGAAGCGCGGCGAGAAGCTGCTCGACGCGCTGCGCAAGGACGCCAAGAAGAACATCAAGGAGGCCCGCAAGGCCGCCGAGGACGTCGCCGAGGACGTGCAGAAGCGCGCCGAGGACATCGTCGCCGACGCCCAGGCCACGGTCGCCAAGGTGACGAAGAAGGCCCCGACCACCAAGGAGCAGGCCAAGAAGGCTCCGGCCAAGACGTCGGCCGCCGCACGCTCCACCGCCACGAAGGCCACCGAGACCGCCAAGAAGGCGCCCGCGAAGACGACCTCGACCGCGAGCACCGCCAAGAAGACCGCCGCCAAGAAGACGTCGACGGCCAAGAAGACCACCGCCGCGAAGACGTCGGCCGCGAAGAAGACGACCCCGGCGAAGAAGACCTCGACCGCGGCCAAGAAGACCAGCTCGACGGCCAAGAAGACCACGTCGACGCCGGCGAAGAAGACGTCGACGGCCGCCAAGAAGACCACGTCGACGGCCAAGAAGGCGCCCGCGAAGAAGGCGCCCGCCAAGAAGACGACGGCCAGCAGCACCGGCTCCAGCGACAGCAGCACGCAGTCCTGATCGGCCACCAGCACCACCCGCGACGGCGGGCTCCCGGCGACGGGGGCCCGCCGTTCGGCGTCTGGCGGTAGGGTCCAGACGTGTTCGAGGTCCAGTCCAGCCTGATGCTCCTGCTGTCGCTCGTGCTGTTCGCCGTCAAGGCGTTCGCGCTCGTCGACTGCGTGCTGCGCGACGCCGGACGCTTCAGCGTCGCCGACTCCCTGCCCAAGAACACCTGGCTCGTGATCCTGGGCCTCGCCGTCGTCGCGCACGCCGTCTTCTGGGCGCCGCTCTCGCTGCTCAACCTCGCCGGGACGGTCGCTGCGCTCGTCTACCTCGCGCAGCTGCGCGGCAGCCACGTCTGACGCCTGGCGTCACCAGCCCGTCGGGGCGTGACGCCCGCCACGAGGCGCGGCGCAGGTTCGCCATCGCGCGTCGTCCTCGGTATGGTCGAAAGGTTTTCCCACGCACCTACCCGTGCGGGGCGACCGGACGAACGTACGACGACCGAGCTGACGACGACTTCACCGAGGGAAGAGGTGGTGCCTCATGAGTACCCGCACCGAGCACGAGCATGCGCCGCAGGCGCGATGGCGGACCAGGATCGACCCCGTGGTCTTCGGGGTGACGGGCGCGGTCGCGATCGCCTTCGTCGTGTGGGGCCTGGTGAGCACCGACGGGCTCAAGGCGGCCTCCGACGCCTCCCGCTCCTGGGTGATCGTCAACACCGGCTGGTTCTTCGTGCTGGTCGCGTCGTTCTTCGTCCTCTTCGTGCTGTGGCTCGCCGCCTCGAAGTACGGCCGGGTCCCGCTCGGCGAGGACGACGAGAAGCCGGAGTTCCGCACGGTCTCCTGGATCGCCATGATGTTCAGCGCCGGCATGGGCATCGGCCTGATGTTCTGGGGCGTCGCCGAGCCGTTGTCGCACTTCGCTTCGCCGCCGCCGGGCACCGGTGAGCCGCAGAGCGAGGAGGCGCTGCAGAGCGCCATGGCCTCGACGATGTTCCACTGGGGCCTGCACCCCTGGGCCATCTACGCGGTGGTGGGCATCGCCATCGCCTACGGCACCTTCCGCAAGGGCCGCTCGCAGCTCATCTCCTCGGCGTTCCGCCCGCTGATCGGGCGCCGTGCCGAGGGTCCCGCCGGGCGCGTCATCGACATCCTGGCCATCTTCGCGACCCTCTTCGGCTCCGCCGCGAGCCTCGGCCTCGGCGCCCTGCAGATCGGCGCCGGCCTGCAGTTCAACGGCTGGATCGACCAGCCCGGCAAGATCGCCCTCGTCGCCATCATCACCGTGCTGACGGTGCTGTTCATCCTGTCGGCCGTCTCCGGCATCGAGCGCGGCATCCAGTGGCTGTCCAACACCAACATGGTGCTGGCGCTCGCCCTCGCCGTGTTCGTGTTCGTCGTCGGACCGACGCTGTTCATCCTCAACATGCTGCCGACCACGTTGGGCGACTACGCCTCCCAGATGACGGAGATGGCGTCGCGCACGGCCGCCAGCGGCGACCAGGCGATGGAGGCCTGGCTGTCGAGCTGGACGATCTTCTACTGGGCCTGGTGGGTCTCGTGGACGCCGTTCGTCGGCATGTTCATCGCCCGCATCAGCCGCGGCCGCACGATCCGCGAGTTCGTGACCGGCGTGCTCCTCGTGCCCACGCTCGTGAGCCTCGTCTGGTTCGCCGTCTTCGGCGGGTCCGCGATCTTCGAGCAGCGCGCCAGCGGCGGCCTCATCGGCTCCGACGGCTCCGTCGCCTCGGACTTCGCGCTCTTCCAGCTGCTGGAGAAGTACCCCGCGGCGGGCATCACGTCGGTGCTCGTCATGGTCCTCGTCGGAATCTTCTTCGTCTCCGGCGCCGACGCCGCCTCGATCGTCATGGGCACGCTCAGCGAGCGCGGCGCCACGGAGCCGAGCCGCGTCTCGGTCATCTTCTGGGGTGCGCTGACGGGTGCCGTGGCCGCGATCATGCTCGTGATCGGCGGGTCCGACGCGTTGACCGGCCTGCAGAACATCACCATCGTCGCGTCGGTGCCGTTCGTGTTCGTCATGGTCGCGCTCTGCGTCTCGCTGTGGAAGGACCTGCAGAGCGACCCCGTCGTCGTGCGGCACCGCCTCGGCCAGGAGGCGGTCGAGGGCGCGGTGGTCGTCGGCGTCGAGGAGCACGACGGCGACTTCGCGCTCGTCGTCGAGCCGACCGACAGCAGTGCCGAGCCGGCCTCGGACGAGAAGCAGCAGTGACCGCGTGGCGACGTCCCGGACCGACGGGTCCGGGACGTCGTCACGTCGGGGCGGGCTGCGGGTCCGACGTCAGATCGTGAACCCCGCGAACAGCACGGAGGCGAGGGCCAGCGCCAGCACGATGTTGACCACCGTGGCGGCCGCGAACACGCCGATCGGACGCCATCCCGCCTCGCGCAGGGACGAGACCTTGAACTCCAGCCCGATCGAGACGAAGGCGAGGATCAGCGCGTAGTCGCGCAGACCCTTGACGACGGTCTCGAACTCCTCGGCGCGCGCCTCGGACGCCCCCTCGAGGTACAGCGTCGCGATCACCGAGGCGGTCACGAACCCGATCACGAACTTCGGGAAGCGGTGCCACAGCTCGATCGCGCGGGGTCGCTCGCCGTCAGGGTCGCGCTCGACCTTGAACGCGAACCAGGCGGTCAGGCCCACGGCGACGAACCCGATCAGCGCGTTCTGCGTCAGCTTCACGACCGACGCGATCTGCAGCGGCTCCTCGCCCGCGATCGTGCCCGCGGCCGTCACGGCGGCCGTCGTGTCGATGTTGCCGCCCAGCCACGCGCCCGTGACGGCGGGGGAGAGGTCCAGCAGGTCGGCCAGCCATGGCAGCACGAAGATCGACGGCAGCGCGAAGAGGATGACCAGGCTCGCGGTGTAGGCGAGCTGCTCCTTGCGGGCGCGCACGGCACCGGCCGCGGCGATGGCGGCGCTCACCCCGCAGATCGCGACGGCCGACGCCAGCAGGGCGCGCAGCCGGTCGTCGAGCCCGAGCCGCCCCGCGAACCACCAGGTGAAGGCGAACACGCCCGAGATCAGCAGCAGCCCCTGCAGGATCGCGGGGCCGGCGGCCCGGGCGATGACGGACAGCACCACCGTCGCGCCCAGGACGACGAGCCCGGTCTTGATGAAGAACTCGGTGCGGAACCCCGACGCGATCCGGTCGCGGACGCCCGCCGCCGACAGGGCCGCGTTGACCAGCAGGCCGAGCGCGATCGCGTACACGGGGTACTCGATCGCCGCGCCGGCGTCGGCGAGCGCGGTGTCCTCGAGCCACGTGGGCACGTTCTCCGTCAGCAGGCGCGCCCCGACGCCCGTGGCGACCACGACGACGAGCCCCGCGAGGAACGTCGTCGGCCTGAAGCCCCCGCCGAACTCGACGACCGACCTCTGCGGCGACGGCGACGCGGCGCTCACAGCGGCAACCAGCTCTCGGTGACCACGCCGGCTGCCGTGAGGACGACGAGGGTCAGGCCGACGACGGTCGCCAGCCAGTCCTCGGAGAGGTGGAAGCGGCGGGCGTCGTCGACCGTCCGCTCACGGTGACGGGAGTCGTCGTCGGGGACGTTCGTGAGTTCACTCATGCCCGACAGGGTGCGTCGGCGGCGCGCGCGGGCACGGGCGTCCCGCATCCCGGGACGTCGACGCCGAGCCCGGGCGGGCTGGTAGACCTCAGGCGCCGAAGGTCGGCGGCGCCTGGTCGAGACGTCCGGGGTGCAGCCAGCGGGTGATGATGACCCGCAGGGTGCTCAGGGCGTCGTCGGCACGACGCTCTCCGGCGTCCTGCACGTCGGCGTGCGTCCGCAGCAGCGCGGCGAGCCAGAGGCCCGCCTCGCCGGGGTCGAGCTCGCGGTCGGCGGTGCCGTCGCGCATGGCCCCGAGGAGAAGCTCGGTGAGCTCGGACTGCACCTCGGCGTCGACGGCGGCGCGCGTGTCGACGATCTCGTCGACCCGGTCCAGCAGGGCGTCCCAGGCGCTCATGGGAGCAGCCTAGTGGGACCCGCGCAGCGGATCGGACCGCGCCGCGCGCGTCGCACCTAGAACATCTGTTCGAACCAGCCTATCCTGCTGGGGTGTGGTTCCAGGGTTCGCTGCTCGACGTCGGCGACGAGGCGGTCGTCGGCTCGTTGGGTGCTGCGGTGCAGCGTCGCGAGCTGACGCACGGTGCCTGGGTCGACGTCCGTCCCGGCTGGGTGCAGGGCGCCGACCCGCTGTTCCTCTCCTTGCAGACGGAGGTGCGCTGGCGGGCCGAGCGTCGCCAGATGTACGACGAGACGGTCGACGTCCCGCGTCTGCTCGCGCACTTCGGCGCCGCCGACACCCTCCCGCCCCCGGCGCTCGACGCCGCCCGCGCCGCCCTGAACGCGCACTACGCTGACGAGCTCGGCGAGGAGTTCGTCACCGCCGGCCTCTGCTACTACCGCGACGGCCGCGACAGCGTCGCCTGGCACGGCGACCGCATCGGTCGAGGTCGGGCCGAGGACACCATGGTCGCCATCCTGTCCCTCGGTGCGCCCCGCCGCCTCAGCCTGCGCCCCGTCGACCACGGCGCCGGCGACACCATCGGCTTCGTCGTCGGCCACGGCGACCTCCTCGTCATGGGCGGCTCCTGCCAACGGACCTGGGAGCACGCCGTCCTCAAGACCGCCAAGCCCGTCGGTCCCCGCATCAGCGTCCAGTTCAGGCCGCGGGGGGTGTTGTAGAGGCTGGGGGCTGCGTGGCTGCGGCTGCGCTGCTCTGGGGGTCTGGACCTGCTGGTGCGCTGGCGTAGGGGATCTGGGCTAGGTGGTGCGCTGCCTCAACTGGCGCTGGGTGTGGGCTCCGCAAGGGCCTCGACCGGACGGCTGGCGACCGCGCTGGTCTGGGATCTCGGGCTGTGGGTTGCGCTCGGGGTGGACGCAGGATTCTGCGTTCGTGTGCGGAAGGCCAAGGAGTCTGCGTTTGCTACGGGATCCCGTCGTGAACGCAGAAGCGTTCGGCCTTCTGCGCGCGAATGAAGAATCTTGGGTGCACTTGGGGGTGGGGTGGGCAGTGCTTCTCCCTTCTCGTGGCACGGTCCACGAGAAGGGAGAAGCGCTGCCACGTCTGACACCGCTCGGGGCAAGAACGCAGAATCTTGCGTCCCACGCGGCCCGCAGCCCGAGTACCCGAGCCGCCGCGCCACCCAGCCGCCCGGTCGAGGCGCTTTCGAAGAGCAGGTCCAGGAGAAGCCGCGCCGGCGCAGCCCCACCCGAGCGAGAACCCGCACCGACGCAGCCGCAGGCCGAGTCGAAGCCGCCCCCTCGCACCCGCAAGGACCCCCCAACGCCACGAGCCCCCGACCACACGGTCGGGGGCTCGTCGCGACGGGCTCAGCGGGCGCGGCGCTGGAGGCGTTCGAGGTCGAGGATGACGACGGAGCGGGGCTCGAGGCGCAGCCAGCCGCGGGACGCGAAGTCGGCGAGCGCCTTGTTGACGGTCTCGCGGGAGGCGCCGACGAGCTGGGCCAGCTCCTCCTGGGTGAGGTCGTGGTTGACGTGCACGCCGTCCTCGGCCTTGCGCCCGAAGCGGCTCGCGAGGTCCAGGAGGGCCTTGGCGACGCGACCGGGAACGTCGGAGAACACCAGGTCGCCGACGACCTCGTTGGTGCGACGCAGGCGACCGGCGAGCTGGTTGAGCAGCGCCAGGGCGACCTCGGCGTGGCTGGACAGCACCGGCGTGAGGGCTTCGTGGCTCAGGCTCTGGACGGTGACGTCGGTGACCGACGTCGCGGTGGCCGAGCGGGGTCCGGGGTCGAAGAACGACAGCTCGCCGAACATCTGGCCGGGGCCGAGGATGGCGAGCAGGTTCTCGCGACCGTCGGGCGACGTGCGTCCGAGCTTGATCTTGCCCTCGGTGACGACGTACAGCTGGTTGCCGTCGTCACCCTCGTTGAAGAGGACCTCGCCACGCTTCAGGCTCAGCGGGGACATCGAGGCCTCGAGGGCTCCTGCGGCGTCGTCGTCGAGACCAGAGAAGAGCGGCGCTTGGCGCAGCACGTCGTCGTTCACGGGCATCCTTTTCGGCTGTTGATTCGGTCACAGTCTGTCCTACCAGGAGCTCGAACGCCACACGCCGGGCCGGTGTCGGCGCCGCCACGTACCCTGACGGCGTGCCACCTGCCGCCCCCAAGGCTCCCCTGAAGCCGCCGACGAGTCTCGTGCGCCGGGCGCGCAAGATCCACCGGGTGCTCGCCGAGACCTATCCGGAGGCCGGCTGCGAGCTCGACTTCCGCACTCCCTTCGAGCTGCTCGTGGCCACCGTACTCTCCGCCCAGACCACCGATCGACGGGTCAACGCCGTCACCCCCGCCCTGTTCGCCGCCTACCCCGACGCCGCGGCGCTCGCGGCGGCCGATCGCACGGCCGTCGAGGAGATCATCCGCTCCACCGGCTTCTACCGGGCGAAGACCGACAGCGTGCTCGGTCTGTCCGCCGCGCTCGTCGAGCGGTACGACGGCGAGGTGCCGGCCCGGCTGCGCGACCTCGTCACGCTGCCGGGCGTCGGCCGCAAGACGGCCAACGTGGTGCTGGGCAACGCCTTCGACGTGCCCGGCCTCACCGTCGACACGCACTTCGCCCGGCTCGTGCGCCGCTTCGAGTGGGTCGACGACGACGTCGCGAAGGACCCGGTCAAGACCGAGCACGCGGTCGGTGCGCTGTTCCCGCGCCGCGACTGGACGATGCTCAGCCACCGGCTGATCTGGCACGGCCGACGTCGCTGCCACGCGCGCAAGCCCGCCTGCGGTGCGTGCCCGGTGGCGCACTGGTGCCCGGCGTACGGCACCGGTCCCACCGATCCTGTCGAGGCGGCGCGGCTCGTCACCACGCAGGGTCGCGCATGAGACGCCTCGCCGTCGCGCTCGCCGTGCTCGCGCTGCTCCTGGCCGGCTGCTCCGACGTCGACACGAGCAGCGGCAAGCCGACGTTCGGCGGCGGCTCGCTCGACGGCGGCGACCCGCAGTCGGCGTCGGTCCGCAGCGCCGTGCAGGACGCCGGCGTGCGTCCGTGCAGCGACCTTCCGCTCGCCGACGCGGGCGCCGAGGGCGACGGTGCGCTGCCGGCGCTCGAGCTGCCGTGCCTGGGCGGCGACGGCAGCGTCGACCTCTCCCGGCTGCGGGGTCCCGCGGTCGTCAACTTCTGGGCGAGCAACTGCAAGCCGTGCCGCGAGGAGCTGCCCCTGCTCGCACGGCTCGACCGCGACACCGGCGACCGGCTGACGGTCGTCGGCCTCGACGTGCGCGACGCCGACCCCGACGCCGCGGTCGCGCTCGCCCGACGCTCGGGCGTCACCTACCCGCAGCTGTCCGACCCGACCTTCCGCACGCGCGGTGCCTTCCGGGTGCTCGGCCTGCCGCAGACGGTCTTCGTCGACGCGCAGGGCAGGATGGTCGCCACCGAGCGGGTGCCGTACACCTCCTACGCCGACCTGACCGGTGCCGTCCGTCGACACCTGGAGGTGCAGCCGTGAGTCCTGAGTCCTCCGCCGACTCGCCGACGTCCGGTGGCGTGGCCGACGGCCTGCCCGAGTGGCTGCGCCCGCTCGCCGAGCTGGCCGGCTCCGTGCAGGCCGAGCAGCTCGCGCCGCGCTTCCCGCACCCGCCGGCCGACGCCCGTCCGGCCGCAGTCCTCATCTGCTTCGCCGACGGCCCCGACGGGCCCGAGCTGCTGCTCACCGAGCGAGCCCCGACGCTGCGCAACCACGCCGGCCAGATCTCGTTCCCGGGCGGCGCGTGCGACCCCGGCGACGCCGACGCCGCAGCCACGGCGCTGCGCGAGGCCGACGAGGAGGTCGGGCTCGACCCGGCCGAGGTCACGGTGTTCGGCATCCTGCCGACGCTCTGGCTGCCGCCCAGCAATTTCGCGGTCACCCCGGTCCTCGGCTACTGGCGCAGGCCCCGACAGCTGGCCGCCGTCTCGACGGCCGAGGTGGGACGCGTCCTGCACCACCCGCTGCACCTGCTGGTCGACCCCGAGCGGCGGTTCAGCGTCGAGCACCCGTCCGGGTGGCGCGGGCCGGCCTTCGAGATCGGCACCGAGATGCCGCTGTGGGGCTTCACGGCCGGCATCATCTCCCGTCTGTTCGAGCGGCTCGGCTGGGCCCAGCCCTGGGACGAGTCGGTCGTCCACCCGCTGCCCACCCCACCCCAGGAGCGCCCGTGAGCTCGCTCGACCTCGTCATCGCCGTCGTCGTGGTGGCGTACGCCGTCTCCGGCTACCTGCAGGGCTTCGTGGTCAACCTGGTCGCCACCGCCGGTCTCGTCCTCGGCGGGCTCGGCGCCATCTGGGTCGTGCCGCACCTGCTCGACCGGCAGAACGGCACCCTGACGACGTCGCTGCTGGCGCTCGGGCTGGTCATCGGTGCCGCCGCGATCGGCCAGGCCATCGGCACCTACATCGGCACCGACCTGCGCGGGGGGCTCACCGCGGGCCCGCTGCGCACGGTCGACGCCGTCGGCGGGGCCGCCCTGAGCGTCGTCGGCGTGCTCATCGCGTCGTGGGCGCTCGGCTACGCGGTCAGCGGCACCTCGATCCCGTGGCTGGCGAAGGCCGCACGCGACTCGACCGTGCTCGCGAAGGTCAACGACGTCATGCCGTCGACCGCCACCGACACGCTGCGCGCGTTCAGCCGCACGCTCGACGCCAACCTCTTCCCGCGCTACATCGACCCGTTCGCCGACGAGGAGATCGCCGCCGTCGGCCCGCCCGACGCCGCCACCCTGTCCCAGCCGGGCGTGCAGCAGGCCTCGCGCAGCGTCGTGAAGATCGTGGGCTCCGCCGAGTGCGGCCGGGGGATCGAGGGGTCGGGCTTCGTCTACGCGCCGGGCCGGGTCATGACGAACGCGCACGTCGTCGCGGGTGTCGACCAGCCGGTGGTCACCGTGGAGGGCGAGCGTCGCCTCGACGGGCGGGTCGTCGTCTTCGACCCCGAGCTCGACCTCGCCGTCATCGCCACCGACGACCTCGGCGTACCGGCGCTGCGCTTCGACACGCAAGGGACGGCAGGCCAGGAGGCGGCCGTGCTCGGCTACCCCGAGAACGGGCCGTTCGACGCGCGGGCGGCGCGTATCCGCTCCCAGCTCACGCTGCGCAGCCCCGACATCTACGACCGGGGGCAGGTGCTGCGCGAGGCGTTCTCCGTGCGCAGCCTCGTCCGGTCCGGCAACTCCGGCGGCCCGCTGGTCTCGACCGAGGGCACCGTGCTGGGCGTCATCTTCGCGGCGTCGATCTCCGACAGCTCCACCGGCTACGCGGTCACCGCGGAGCAGGCGCAGGACGACGCGCGCGCCGGCCGCTCGGCGACCCAGCAGGTCGACACCGGACGGTGCGCCTGATGCGCGGGTTCCTGGCGGCCGTGTCGGGGCTCGTGGCGGTCGTCGCGCTCGCGGTGGCGCTCCCGGCCGCGTGGGTGGCGGCGTCGGTGGCCGACGAGGACGGGTTCGTCTCGCTGTCGCGCGACGTGGTCACCGACGGTGCGGTGCAGGACGCCGCCTCGGACCTGCTGACCACGCGGCTCGAGCGCGAGGCCGGCCTGCCGGCGCAGCTGGCCGAGACCGGGCGCCGGCTGCTCGAGCGGGCCACCGACCGCGTGTTCGACGACCCGCAGCTGTCGGGTGCGTGGGCGCAGACGCTGCGCCGCACCCATGCCGCGCTGCTCGACGACCCCGCCGCGGCCTCGGGGCAGGTGCCCGTCCCCCTCGACCTCGCGCCGCTGGCGCGGCTCGCGGCCGAGCGCACCGACGGTCTCGTCGACGCCCCCGACCGGCTCGTGGTCGAGCTGCCCGGCGGACCCGACGCGCGGGCGCTGCGTCTGGTCGATGAGTCCCCGGGGCTCGCGCTGGCCGCGGGTCTCGTCGCGGCGGTCGGTGCACTGGTGGCGCTGCCCGTGGCGGCCGCCGGCCTCGACGCGGGGCTCGCCCGCCTGGCCCGCGAGCGGACGGTCGACGCCTCCACCGGCGACGGCCTGCAGACCGCGCTGGTGCGCGCGCTCGCCGACGTCGGCGTCACCTCGTTCGACGGCTGGCTCGTGTGGACGGCGCTCAGCGGCGCGGTCCTCGCCGTGCTGGGCGTGGTCGTCGCCCTCGTCGGGCGGCGCTCCGCCTGACCCCCGTCGCGAGATTCCCAGGTCGACCTGGGAATCTCCACCGAGCGTGGGAATCTCACGCAGGCCCGGAGAGCTTTCCGGGTATCGCTGGGATTCCCGTGCTTCGCGACCGGTTCCGGCCCCCGGGTGAAGGGGCCAGCGGGTCAGCGCCGGGGAGCGGCGTGCTGGCCCTTCAGGGCGCCGGGGATCTTCTTGGCCGTGTCGATGGTCTTCTGCGGCGCACGGATCTTCTTGATGAGCCGCACGCCGACGAGCACGAGCACGACGGCCAGCAGCACGTAGACGCCGGCGACGATGAGGAAGCACCACGCGGGGTGCAGACCGGTCATGCTCAGGAAGAACGCGAACGCGATCGAGACGAAGATCAGGACGAGCAGGCCGAGGAAGCCGGCCACGGCGAACAGAGCCGCGCCCACGCCGCCGGCCTTCGCGCTCACCACGAGCTCGCTCTTGGCGAGGGCGACCTCGGCCTGGACGAGGGCGGAGATGTCGCGACTGGCGTCGGCGACCAGCCGGCCGACGGTCGGCTCGTCCTGCTCGGGCAGCATCGGTCGCACGGGCTCGCGGTTCGCTCGCTGACGGTCGCTCATGAGGCCGAGCCTACAAGCGGGAGCCGGTGGTGCGCGCGGCCACCGGGGCCGGCGACGCCGTGGGCGGTCAGGCGCCGAGCAGACGCAGGAGCACGCCGGCCACGGAGGCGCCGGCGATGACGGAGGCGGAGAACACGAGGTCGAGACGGGTGGTGGTGTCCATGGCTCCAGCGTGTCCGGGCCGGGTGAGAGGACGCTGAACGGAACCTGGCCGTCACCTGTCGGTCCGAGGACACCTGGAGGACACCCCCACGCGACGCCTGCACGCACGACGCCCCGCGACCCGGGGGTCGCGGGGCGTCGGGAGGCCTGCCTCAGTCCTCGTCGGCCTTCGCGCCGCTCATGCCGGCGGTGATGAGGTCCATGACGGAGGAGTCGGCCAGCGTCGTCGCGTCGCCGACCTCGCGGTTCTCGGCGACGTCGCGCAGCAGGCGGCGCATGATCTTGCCCGAGCGGGTCTTGGGCAGCTCGGGCACGACCATGACCTGGCGCGGCTTGGCGATCGGGCCGATCTCCTTGCCGACGTGGTTGCGCAGCTCGGCCACGACGTCCTCTCCACCGTCCCCTGCGGACTCGCGCAGGATGACGAACGCGCACACGGCCTGGCCGGTGGTCTCGTCGGCCGCGCCCACGACGGCCGCCTCGGCCACCTTCGGGTGCGAGACGAGCGCCGACTCGATCTCGGTCGTCGACAGTCGGTGGCCCGAGACGTTCATGACGTCGTCGACGCGTCCGAGCAGCCAGATGGCGCCGTCGTCGTCCTTCTTCGCCCCGTCGCCGGCGAAGTAGTAGCCCTGGGCCTTGAACCGCGACCAGTAGGTCTCGACGTAGCGGTCGTCGTCGCCCCAGATGGTGCGCAGCATCGACGGCCACGGCTCGGTGATCACGAGGTAGCCGCCCTCGCCGTTGCCCACGGGAGTGCCGGCGTCGTCGACGACCTCGGCGGTGACGCCCGGGAACGCCGTCATGGCCGATCCGGGCTTGGCGGCGGTGACGCCGGGCAGCGGGGTGATCATGTGGGCGCCGGTCTCGGTCTGCCACCAGGTGTCGACGATCGGGGCGCTGCCGCCGCCGATGTTCTCGCGGTACCAGACGTAGGCCTCGGGGTTGATGGACTCGCCCACCGTGCCCAGCACGCGCAGGCTCGACAGGTCGTGCTCGGCGGGGATCTGCTCGCCCCACTTCATGCACGTGCGGATGGCGGTGGGCGCCGTGTAGAACAGCGAGACTTTCTTGTCGGCGATGATCTCCCACCAGCGACCCTTGTGCGGGGTGTCGGGCGTGCCCTCGTAGAGCACCTGCGTCGCGCCGTTGGCCGTCGGACCGTAGGTGATGTAGGAGTGGCCGGTGATCCAGCCGACGTCGGCCGTGCACCAGTAGACGTCGTCGTCCTTGTGGTCGAAGGTCGCCCAGAACGTGTACGCCGCCTGGGTCAGGTAGCCCGCCGACGTGTGCAGGATGCCCTTGGGCTTGCCGGTGGTGCCGGAGGTGTACATGACGAACAGCGGGTGCTCGCTGTCGAACTCGGTGAACCGGTGGTCGGTCGAGGACTCGTCGACCACCTCGTGCCACCAGACGTCGACGTCGCCGTTCCACGGCACGTCCTCGCCGGTGCGGCGCACCACGAGCACGTTCTCGACGGGCGAGGCGTCGCCGAGCTTCGCCAGGGCCTCGTCGACGGCCGGCTTGAGCGACGACGGCTTCCCACGACGGTAGCCGCCGTCGGCGGTGATGACGAGCTTGGCCTCGCAGTCCTCGACGCGGCTGGCGAGCGCGTCGGAGGAGAACCCGCCGAACACGACGGTGTGCACGGCGCCCACGCGGGCCGAGGCGAGCATGGCGACCACGGCCTCGGGGATCATCGGCATGTAGATGGCGATGCGGTCGCCGGCCTCGACGCCGAGCTCCTCGATCGCGTTCGCCGCCTTCGAGACCTCGTCCTTGAGCTCGGCGTAGGTGAGGTCGCGGGTGTCGCCGGGCTCGCCGACGAAGTGGATGGCGACCTTGTCGCCGTGGCCGGCCTCGACGTGGCGGTCGACGCAGTTGTAGGCGACGTTGAGCTTGCCGCCGACGAACCACTGCGCGAACGGCGGGTTGCTCCAGTCGAGCACCTCGTCGAAGTCGGTGCCCCACGTCAGGCGGCGCGCGGCGTCGGCCCAGAAGCCGAGCCGGTCCTGCGCGGCGCGGTCGTAGACGTCGGCGGTGACGTTGGCCTGCGCGGCCAGCTCGGCCGGCGGCTCGAAGACGCGGTCCTCGCGGGACAGGTTGCTGATGCCGTGCTCGCTCACTAGTTCTCCTCGGGTGGGGGATACCTTTGCATCGTTGCGCACGTCACAGGGTCGTTCAACTGGGGTTGCGGGGAGGTTGGTCCCGCGAGGCGCCGGACGCTCGACGGCGGCCGACACCGGCACCGGGAGCGCTGGTGCGTCCCGGGCCGGCGTCGGCCCGCGCCTCAGGGTCGGCGGCTCACTTCTCGGCGCCCGCGCCGGTCAGCGAGCGCACCTGCAGCTCCGCGAAGCGGGCCTCGCTCTCGGTCTCCTTCGACGTGACGGTGCCCAGCCAGCCCATGAGGAAGCCGAAGGGGATTGAGACGATGCCGGGGTTCTGCAGCGGGAACCACGCGAAGTCGACGTCCGTCAACAGGGCGGTCTCCGAGCCCGACACGACGGGGCTGAAGATCACCAGGCCGACGGCCGAGACGAGGCCGCCGTAGATGCTCCACGTGGCGCCGCGCGTGTTGAAGCGCTTCCAAAACAGGTTGTAGAGCAGGGCCGGCAGGTTCGCCGACGCGGCCACCGCGAACGCGAGCGCCACGAGGAACGCGACGTTCAGGCTCTGCCCCGGGATGGCCAGGGCGATGGCGACACCGCCGATGACGAACGCCGCGATGCGGGCCACCTTGACCTCCTGCTCGCCCGTGACGTCGCCCTTCTTGATCACGCTGGCGTAGAGGTCGTGCGCCACCGACGAGGCGGACGTGAGCGTGAGCCCGGCGACCACGGCGAGGATCGTCGCGAACGCCACGGCGGAGATCAGCGCGAGCAGGATCGCACCCCCGGTCGTGCCCGACCCGCCGCCCACGGCCTCGGCCAGCAGCGGGGAGGCCAGGTTGCCGCCCGACTCGACGACGCGCTCCTTGGCGTCTCCCGTGACGAGGGCCGCGGCGCCGAAGCCGAGGATGAGCGTCAGCAGGTAGAACGTGCCGATGATGCCGATGGCCCACAGCACCGACACGCGGGCCTGCTTGGCGGTCGGGACGGTGTAGAAGCGCACGAGGATGTGCGGCAGGCCGGCGGTGCCCAGCACGAGGGCGATGCCGAGCGAGACGAAGTCGATCTTGCTCGTGAGGCTCACGCCGTACTTGAGACCGGGCTCGAGGAAGGCGCTGCCCTGGCCGCTGTTCTCGGCGGCCGTCCCGAGCAGGTCGGAGAGGTTGAAGTCGAACTTCGCCAGGACGAGCGCGGAGATGAGGATCGTGCCGAACATCAGCAGCACGGCCTTGACGATCTGCACCCACGTGGTGCCCTTCATGCCGCCGAAGACGACGTACACGATCATCAGCACGCCGACGCCGGCGATCGTCAGGTTCTTCGCCGCGGCGGAGTCGACGCCGAGCAGCAGGGCCACGAGGGCACCCGCGCCGACCATCTGCGCCAGCAGGTAGAAGATCGAGACCACGATGGTCGACGTCGCGGCGGCGGTGCGCACGGGCGTCTGGCGCATGCGGTAGGCGAGCTGGTCGGCCATCGTGAACCGTCCGGAGTTGCGCAGCAGCTCGGCGATGAGCAGCAGGGCCACCAGCCAGGCCACGAGGAACCCGATCGAGTACAGGAAGCCGTCGTAGCCGGACAGCGCGATCGCGCCGGAGATGCCGAGGAACGACGCCGCCGACATGTAGTCGCCGCCGATGGCGAAGCCGTTCTGGAAGCCGCTGAACGAGCGGCCACCCGCGTAGTAGTCGGCGGCTGTCTTGGTGTTGCGGCTCGCCCAGAAGGTGATGCCGACGGTCAGGAGCACGACGAGGACGAACAGCGTGCCGGTGAGGGCCTGGTGGTTGCCGGAGTCGGAGGCCGCGAGGAGCGCGTCGGGTCGGTTCATCGTCCGACCTCCCGCTCGAAGTCGTCGAGGAGGTCGGCGGCGATCGGGTCCATCGCCCGCGCGGAGTAGCGCGCGTAGACCCAGGCGATGCCGAAGGTCGTGACGAACTGCAGCAGCCCGAACAGCAGGGCCACGTTGATCGTCCCGAACACCTGGGTGCCCATCAGGCCGGGCGCCCAGTTCGAGCACACGACGTACAGGAGGTACCAGAGCATGAAGCCGACCGTCATCGGGACGACGAACCTCAGGTAGTTGTTGCGGAGCTGTGTGAACTCCTCGGAGTCGTGGATGCGCTCGTAGGCCGCATGGACCTCGGGCGTGAGCTTCTCGGCCACGGGGGACACCTCGCTTCTCGGGACCGGCGCGCACCGGGTGTGACGCGCGTCCCACCGCAGGACGCTAGAAGCGCCGTCCACTGTGCGCCAGGTCACAACCCCGGTGGTGCGCTCGGGGTGCCGCTGCCTGCGCCGTGCGGCGCGCTGCCCTCGACGAACGGTGGGTGCGGCGCGACGAGCGGCGCCGTGGTCAACCGTCAGCGGCGGACGTCGACGCGCTCGGGGGTGTGCAGGCGCACCATCGTCCGCGCCACCGTGGTGGGGACGCGCGAGCGGGTCAGCAGGGAGACGCCCACCATGAGCCCGAAGCCGAGGGGCACGCTCCACAGCGCGGGCTGGCCGACGAGGGTGCCGACCCAGCCGCCGGGACGGTCTGAGATGGCGACCACCGTGGCGAGCAGCGCGGCGAGCCCGCCGCCGGCCATGCCCGCCAGGGCTCCTGGTGCGGTGAGGCCGCGCCACCAGATGCCCAGCACCAGCAACGGGCAGAACGTCGACGCCGCGAGCGCGAACGCGAAGGTCACGGAGCTCGCGACGGGGATCGGCTCGGCGGCGAGCGCCAGGCCCAGCGGGACGAGGACGCAACCGGCTGCCGCGAGCCGCAGCGAGGAGATGGGGGAGAGGCGTCCCGCGAGGGGACCGGCCGAGAGGCTCTGGCCGACGACGCCCGCGATCGCCATGGTGAGGCCCGACGACGTCGACAGGAAGGCCGCGAACGCGCCGGCGGTGACCAGGGCGGAGAGCACGTCGCCCAGCCCGCCGCCGAGCACCCGCGCCGGCAGCTCGAGCACCACGGTGTCGGCGCGGCCGGCCGCCACCAGGTCGGAGGCGTACACCCGACCGAGGACGCCGTAGACCGTCGGCAGGAGGGAGAACCCGCCGATGAGGCCCAGAACGATGAGCGTCGTGCGGCGTGCGGCGTGGCCGTCGGGGTTGGTGTAGAACCGCACCACCACGTGCGGGAGCCCCATCGTGCCGAGGAAGGTGGCCACGAGCACCGAGTAGGTCGTGTAGAGGCCCTGCGCGTCGGTCGTGCTCCAGGGCGCGAACCACGCGTCGGGCGCCACCGGCGAGGGCGTGCCGTCGAGCGCCCACGCCCGCAGCAGGAAGACGGCGGGCACGAGCAGCGCGGTGAGCTTGAGCCAGTACTGGAACGCCTGCACGAAGGTGATGCTGCGCATGCCGCCGGCGACCACGTTCACGACGACGATGCCGGCCACGAGCACCATGCCGACCCAGTCGGGGCTGCCCGAGACCGACCGCAGCGTCAGGCCGGCGCCCTGGAACTGCGGCATGAGGTAGAGCCAGCCGACCCCGACGACGAGCAGCGTGGCCGCCCGGCGCACCGCGACCGACTGGAGCCGCACCTGCGCGAAGTCGGGGATCGTGTAGGCGCCCGAGCGACGCAGGGGTGCCGCGACGAGCACGAGCAGCAGCAGGTAGCCGGTCGTCCACCCGATCGGGTACCAGAGCACGTCGGGCCCGGAGGTGAGCACGAGCCCCGCCACGCCGAGGAACGAGGCGGCCGACAGGTACTCGCCGCCGATCGCCGAGCTGTTGAGCGACGGCGACACCGACCGTGAGGCCACGTAGAAGTCGCTGGTCGTGCGGCTCACCCGCAACCCGAAGGCGCCGATGCCGAGGGTGGTGAGCGAGACCAGCGCGACGGCCACGGCGGCGTGGGTGGTGCTCACCGGGGCACGTCCTCGACCGACCCGGGGTCGACCAGGTCGGTGAAGTCGGCCTCGGCGCGCTCGGAGCGTCGGACGTACACCCACCCCAGCGCGAGCAGCGCCGGGTACACGACGACGCCGAGCAGGAGCCACGGCAGCGGGACCGGTCCGAGGCGGGCGTCGGCGACGTCGGGCACGAGGGCGAAGACGAGCGGCAGGCTCCCGAGGCCGAGCGCGAGGGCGGCGACGACCGCGAGCGCCGACCGCAGCTGGGTCGACACGAGCGAGCGCACGTAGACGTCGCCGACCCCGGTCTCCTCGTCGATCTCCTGCCGTGCGCTGCGACGCCCGTGCGGCGCGACCGCCGACGTCAGCGGGCTCGTGACCCGGACGCGACCGCCGGGCCCGTCGGCGCGCTCCGGCACGTCACCGGCTCCGCTCGTGGATCAGGTCGCGCAGGGTCGGCGTGTGGCGGCGCGAGACCTGCAGCTCGACGACGCCGTCGCCGTGCGGCACCACCACGCTGCAGCGGCCCGCCTGCATGCGCACCTCGCGCACGTGCGCGAGGTTCACGGCGCTGCTGCGGTGGATCCGCACGAAGCCGACGTCCTCCCAGTCGGAGACGAGGCCGGTGAGCGGCGTGCGGACCAGGTGCCCGGCGCCGTCCGCGGTGTGCAGCCGGACGTAGTCGCCCTGGGCCTCCACGTGGGTCACCGTGGACCGCCGGACGAAGCGGGTGACGCCGCCGAGCTCGACGGCGATCGTCTCGTCCGCCTCCGGAGCGGGGTCGCCCTGGTCGACCGCGCGCCGGATGCTCTCGCGCAGCCGCTCCTCCCGGATGGGCTTGAGCAGGTAGTCGAGGGCGCCCAGCTCGAACGCCTCGAGCGCATGACCCTCGTGCGCGGTGACGAAGACGACGCGCGGCGGGGTGCGGAACTGCCCGACGACGCGGGCGATGTCGATGCCCGAGAGCCCGGGCATGGCGATGTCGAGGAAGAGGAGGTCGACGGCGCCGCCCTCCAGTCGGCGCAGCGCCTCGGCGCCGGAGCGGGCGGTGTGCACCGCACCGACCCGCGGGTCGCGCTCGAGGAGGTAGACGAGCTCGTCGAGCACCGGCTGCTCGTCGTCGACGACGAGGGTCCGCAGCGCGGCAGCGGGCTCGGGCGCGACGTCGTCCATGCGGGGGAGTGTAGGCCCCGTCCCTCCCCGCGTTCTGTGGACCTGACGACGGTCTCGGCGCCGGATTCCGTCACCAGGTCCACGAAACGCGGGGAGGGGAGGGGGACGCGGAGGGAGGGGAAGGGCGGGGGTCAGTCGGGGTCGCCGAGGCCGCGGGCGGCGAGGGCGTCGCCGACGGCGTGCGCGTGGGCGACCGTGCGCACCGCGAAGGGGGTCAAGGTCGCGCGCGGGCTGCGCTCGAGGCCGCGAGCCTTGGCCGCCTCGCGTGTCTGCGTGAACAGCGTCGTCACCACGGGGATCGAGGAGATCGCGAGGGAGAAGGTCAGCGCGACACGCTCGGGGTCGACGCCGAAGGGCCGCAGCACGCGGGCGGCGCGCACGACGGCGTCGAGCAGGTCGTCGGTCGGGGTCGTCGCGGTGAACGTCGTGGCGAGCACGACCAACGTGAGGGTGGTGGCCACGACCTCGACCGCCACCGGCCAGCCCCGCTGCCACGTCTGCAGCGCCGCCACGACCCCCAGCAGCACGAGCAGGGGTCGGACACCGAGCGCCAGGCTGCGCGCAGGCACGCCAGCGTGCAGCGCGACGCCCAGGGCGGCCGCGAGGGCGAGCAGCGGGAGCCACGGGCCCTGCAGGGCGACGACCCCGACGCCGAGCAGCACGAGGCCCAGCGGCTTGCGACCGGTGGGCAGGCGGTGCCAGACGGTGTCGCCGGGGACCTGCAGGCCGAGCGGCAGGCTCCTCACCGTGCGCGCCTCACGACAGTGCACTCTCGACGTAGTGCGCGACCGCGCGCTCGGGGTCGTCGTCGCACGTCACGCGGCCGTCCTCGACGACCAGCGCCCGGTCGCAGCGCCGCGCCAGGTCGAGGTCGTGCGTGACGAGCAGCAGCTGCTGCTCCATCGACAGCAGGCGCTCCTGCACCGCGCGCGCGTTGCGCAGGTCGAGCAGGGTGGTCGGCTCGTCGGCGACCACGACCGTGGGCTCGCAGGCCAGGACGCCCGCGATCGCCAGCAGCTGCTGCTGGCCGCCGGAGAGGGCGTGCACGGAGGTGTCGGCGCGGTCGGCGAGCCCGATGTCGGCCAGCACCGCCCGGGCGCGCGCCTCCCGCTCGCGCTTGTCCTTCACGTGCCGACGCAGCGACAGGGCGACGTCCTCCAGCACGGTCGGCATGACGAGCTGGGCCGCCGGCTGGGTGAACACGAACCCGACCCGGCGGCGCACCGCGGGGCCGTCGGTCGCGACGTCGAGGCCGTCCACGCGGACCGTGCCCGACGCTGCCGAGACGAGCCCGTTGACCAGCCGGGCGAGGGTCGACTTGCCCGAGCCGTTGGCGCCCACGACGACGACGCGGCGCTCCGTCAGGCGCGCCGTGACGTCGCGCAGGAGCACGACCTCGCCGTCCGCCGTCGGGGCGGTGACGGTGACGTCGTCGAGCTCGATGGTCGCCATGACGCCAGTCTCGCCCACCTGCGGGCGGGGCCGCTCAGCGACGGGCCAGCAGCTGCGGGAACGCGCGGTGCACGGCAGCCGCGACCACGGCGGCGAGCACCAGCTTGACGAGGTCGGCCGGGACGTAGACGGCGGTCGCCTTGACGGTGGGCAGGTAGGGCGTGTCGCTGTAGAGGGCGATGCCGAGGGCGCCGACCAGCCAGCACACGACCTCGCCCACGAGCCCGCCGACCAGCACGACCGCCGTCGTCACGGCGAGTCCCGCGGCGCGGGCGCGCTGCACCGCGAGCCCCACGACGAGGGCGACGAGGGGGAAGGAGACGAGGTATCCGGCCGTCGGTCCGGCGAACGGTGCGAGGCCGCCCACCGGTCCGGCGAAGACGGGCACCCCGACCGCCCCGACGGCGAGGTAGAGGGCGACGGCGAGGAAGCCGCGCACGGGTCCGAGCACGGCGCCGGCGAGGAAGACGCCGAAGAGCTGCAGCGTGACGGGCACCCCGTTGACGCCGAAGGGCAGCGCCGCGACGACGGAGCACACCGCGACGAGCGCGGCGAAGACGGCGACGAGGGCGAGATCGGTGGTGGTGAGGCTGCGGCGGCGCGCGGTCGTGGTGCTGCTCATGGCGGGACGGTCCTTCGTTCCTGAACGACGTTCAGGTGAACGTCGTTCGGTAGTGTGGCACACCGGTCGACCGAGCGGGAGGGGCAACCACGTGGCGAACAGCCTGGACGACGTCGTGTCCGGCGCGCTGCGGGTGCTCGACGCCTACGGCCTGGAGTACTGCACGATGCGCCGCGTGGCCGGCGAGCTCGGCGTGCAGCCCAGCGCGCTGTACCACCACGTCGCCGACAAGCAGACCCTGCTCGGCCTCATGGCCGACCGCGTCGTGGCGCCGGTCGAGGTCGACGCCGACCTCGCGGCGACGTCGCAGCGGCTGCGCACCGCCATGCTCGCCGTCCGCGACGGCGCCGAGGTCGTGGCCACGACGGCCGCGTTCCGGCTCGGGCAGTTCGCGCTCGAGACCGCGCTGGCCGACCACAGCGACCGCGACGTGGCCCGCACGCTGCTGCTCTACGTCGTCGGGCACACGCAGGCCACCCAGCTGCACCGCCAGGCCGCCGCCGTCGGGATCGTCGAGGCCGATCCCGACCTCGACGCCTCCTTCGAGCGCGGCCTCGCGATCATCCTGCGCTGAGCGCGCGGCACCTCCGGGGGAGGAGCGACGTCACCAGGAGCGGTGCAGCGGGCGTCCCTCGTCGTACCCGGCGGTGCTCTGCAGGCCGACGACGGCCCGCTCGGCGAACTCGGCCAGGCTCCGGGCGCCGGCGTAGGTGAAGCTCGAGCGCACCCCGGCGGTGATGCCGTCGACGAGGTCCTCCACGCCGGGACGCTCCGGGTCGAGGTACATGCGCGACGTCGAGATGCCCTCCTCGAACAGCGCCATGCGCGCCTTCTCGAAGCCGGCGGCGTCGCGGGTGCGGTTCGCGACGGCGCGCGAGCTCGCCATGCCGAAGGACTCCTTGTAGGCGCGTCCGTCGGCGTCGTGGCGCAGGTCGCCCGGGCTCTCGTGCGTGCCCGCGAACCAGGAGCCGATCATGACGCTCGCGGCGCCGGCCGCCAGCGCGAGCGCGACGTCGCGCGGGTAGCGCACACCGCCGTCGGCCCACACGTGGGCGCCGACCTCGGCCGCGGCCGCCGCGCACTCGAGCACGGCCGAGAGCTGCGGGCGACCGACGCCGGTCATCATCCGGGTGGTGCACATGGCGCCCGGGCCGACGCCGACCTTGAGGATGTCGGCACCGGCCGCCGCCAGGTCGCGCACGCCGTCGGCCGAGACGACGTTGCCGGCCGCGATCGGGATGCGTCGTCCGGTGGCGGCCTCGTGCGCGTCGCGGGCGGCCCGGACGAGGGGCAGGGCGTCGAGCATCTTCTGCTGGTGGCCGTGCGCGGTGTCGACGACGAGCACGTCGACGCCCGTCGCGAGCAGCGCGTCGGTCTTGGCGCGCACGTCGCCGTTGATGCCGACGGCCGCGCCGACGACGAGACGTCCGTCCGGGTCGACGGCCGGCGTGTAGATGGTGGAGCGCAGCGCGCCCTTGCGCGTGACGACGCCGACGAGCTCGCCGCCGTCGAGCACGGGTGCCAGCGAGAGGTGGTTGCCGGCGAGCACGTCGAAGTACTCGCGCGCCTCGAGCCCGGCCTCGACCGTGCGGACGTCGGTCGACATGATCTCGTGCACCTGCGCGAACCGGTCGACCTCGGCGCCGTCGCGCTCGGTGACCACGCCGAGCGGCTTGCCGTCCTCGACCACGACCACCGCGCCGTGCGAGCGCTTCGGCAGCAGGCTCAGCGCCTCGCCGACGGTGGTGCTCGGCGGGACCGTGACCGGCGTGTCGTACAGCGTGTGGGCGGCCTTGACCCGCGCGACGGTCGACGCGACGACGTCGGCGGGGATGTCCTGCGGGATGATCGCGATGCCGCCGCGGCGCGCGATCGTCTCGGCCATGCGCCGCCCGGACACGGCGGTCATGTTCGCCACGACGAGCGGGACGGTCGTGCCGGTGCCGTCGCTCGTCGAGAGGTCGACGTCGAAGCGCGAGGTGACCGCCGAGTGCCGCGGCACCATGAACACGTCGTTGTACGTCAGGTCGTGCGTCGGCTGCAGGCCGTTGAGGAACTCCACTCCCCGAAGTGTACGGGCGGGCGCGCGGGCGGTTCGCCGCTCAGGTCCAGTCGACGTCCGACCGCACCACGCGGGCCGGGGAGCCGGCGACCATCGACCGCGGCTCCTCGACCGAGCGGGTGACGACGGCTCCGCCCGCGACGATGCAGCCGTCGGCGATGGTCACGCCCTTGAAGATCATCGCGCGGCTGCCGACCCACACGTGGTCGCCGATCGTGATCGGGGCGGAGGAGGGGCCGTCGGGCACGTGGCCGCCACTGCCGTGACGGTGGAAGTCGTCGTCGACGATCTGCACGCCCCAGCCGATCGCGCAGTCCGCCCCGATGCTCACGCCCTGCGTGGACACGACCGTGCAGTCGGGGGAGACGTAGGTGCGCGGCCCGACCGTGACGACCGCGTCGGGTCCGACGTCCCAGCGGTTGCCCGCGGCGATCGCGGCGTTGCCCTCGAACGTCAGGCGGCCGCGCAGCCGCAGGACCGACCTCTCCCGGCCGTGGAGGAAGCCGTAGAAGCCGGCACCCAGGAACACGCGGGAGCCGCGCCGGACGGTGAGCCGCGAGGCGCCGACGATGCGGAAGCGACCTCCGACGACGACGGGGGTGCGGTGGCGCAGCGTCGCGCGCAGCGTGCGGACCAGGGACGCGCGGAAGGGGCCGACGAGCAGGCCGAGGACGGTGGAGCGGATGGCGGACGTCCTTCCGGCGGGCCCGGGCGGGCGGGGGTCTGGCCCGCCCACCCTAGGACATCGGCGTGGAGGCGGAGGTGGATCCGCCGACGGCGCCGCACCGTCGTATCCTCGGGCGCGACCCCAGGATCGGAGCAGCGATGGCGAGCACGGCCCCCGTCCGCATTCACGGTCCGCTGCCCCCGCCCGTGACCGGCGCGGCACGGGTCACGGACCTGATGGCCGCAGAGCTGCGCTCCCGCGGCGCCCGGCTGGAGCTGAACGACTCCAACGACGCGGTCGGCCCGCTGCGTCGCGTCGGTCGGCTGGTGCGGGGCCTGCTGCGCCTCTGCGTGGCGCGGCGTGGGTCGGTCTACGTCGGCGGCGCCGGCGGGGAGCTGCTGCACTACCAGGCCCTGGTGGTGGGGCTGGCCCGTCGGCGAGGGTTGCGCGTCGTCTTCCACCACCACAACTCCAGCTACCTGGACACGCCGGTGCCGGCGATGCAGAGGCTGGTGCGCTGGGGTGGCTCGTCGGTGCGTCACGTCGTGCTCGGCGACGTCATGGCCGACCGGCTGCGCCGCACCTACCCGCTCGCGCAGGACGTCGTGGTCTGCTCCAACGCCGCGCTCCTCGCCCCGGTCGACCGGTCGCCGCACCCGCCGCACGGCAGGGTCGTGCTCGGCCACCTGAGCAACCTCACGCTCGAGAAGGGGCTGCAGGACGTCGTCGACGCGGCGGTCCGCGCGCGCGACGCGGGGCTCGACTGCACCCTCGTCCTCGCCGGTCCGTGTGCGGACGAGGCAGCCGCTGCAGTGGTCGCGACCGCACGGGAGAGCCTCGGCGACGCCCTCGTGGTCACGGGACCCCTCGACCACGAGGGCGTCGAGCGCTTCTACGCCGACGTCGACCTGTTCGTGTTCCCCAGCCGCTACCGCAACGAGGCCGAGCCGCTCGTCGTGCTCGACGCGATGCGCCACGGCGTGCCGTCGGTGGCTGTCGACGTCGGCTGCCTCGCCGAGCTCGTCCCGGCGCCGCTCCTGGTCCCGCTCGACGGCGACGTGGGGGCCGTGGTGCTGGACGTGCTGCGGCAGGGGCTGCCCGACGGTGCCGACGCCCAGCAGCGGTTCACCGCCAGGCGGGAGCGTGCCCTCGAGGCGCGCACCGCCGTCGTGGAGCACCTGCTCGGCGGTTCCTGAGGGTCCTGCGGGGCCCGTTCAGCGGGCGAGCGCACGGTGGCGCCGCTGGAGCTCCTCGTGCAGGTTCACGGCCCAGCCTCGTGAGCTCGTGCGCATCCCGAGGCCGACGCTCACGGCCGACATCTGCCCGAGCCGCTCCGGGTCGAGCGAGGCCACCTGCAGCATCCGCTCCGCCAGGGCCTCCGCGTCGCCCCCGGGCACGGTCCAGCCGTTCTGCCCGTCCTGCACGAACGGCGGTGCCGCCCCCACGAAGTAGGTGGTGATGATCGGCAGCCCGCTGAGCGCGCCCTCGTGCAGCGTGACCCCGTACGGCTCCTCCCTCGACGGCACGACCAGGCACGACGAGGCACGCATGCGCTCGGCCACCTCGGCGGGCTGCTGGAAGCCCAGCATGGTGACGCCCTCGAGCCCGTCGAACGCGCCGGCGAGGGGTCCGATGCCGGCGACGTCGAGGTCCCACGGGTCCGTCGAGCGACTGCGGTAGAGGCGGTACGCCTCCGCGAGCACGTCGGCGCCCTTGTGGTGCACCAGGCGCAGGGCGGCCAGGAAGCGTCGACGTCCGGCGACCTCCTCGCCCGCGCGGGCGGGCGAGCCGAAGACGGTGGTGTCCGCGCTGAGCGACCCGCGGATCACGTCGCCCTCGCCGAAGCCGAGCCGGCGGGCGAAGAACTCGGTGCGGTCACTCGGCACCATCACGCAGTCGAAGAGGGAGCGCACCCACCACGGCGCGACCGCACGGCCGAGCCACTGCTTGGGGATGTTGCGCCAGACGTTGTCCATCCAGAGCACCCGCAGCGTGCCGGGCGGCAGTGCCTTGACCGCCTCGCGGTAGGGGCCGTAGTGCCAGGAGTGCATGAGCACGGCGTCGGGGGTGAAGGCGCGCACCACGTCGCGCACCTCCCCGTCGGCCGGGGCCTCGTGCCACAGGTGGACCTGGGCGTACTCGCGGAAGCGGTGCGACGTGTACGCGGTGTCCGACGTCTCGCTCTCGGTGACCACCAGCAGCTCAACCCCGCGGGCGGCGAGCTCGCGGCAGGCGGCGTCGTTGAAGCCGGCCCAGCCGGTCGCGAGGATGGCGACGCGCATCGACGTCAGCGCACGGCCTCGACGGCCATCTGTGCGCCACCCTCGGCGGCGCGCAGGTCGAGGCCGGCGAGGTGCGGCACGGGGCTCTCGTTCAGCTCGCGCCGGTGCACCTCGGTGAAGCCCGCGCGGCGCAGCTCGGCCTCGAGCGTCTCGAAGTCGTAGACGTAGCCGAGGTGGTGCTCGAAGGAGGCGATCGGGATCTGCACCCAGTCGACCGGGTGCTCGACCACGAGGCCGCAGTCCTCGTAGACCTTCGCCTCGGGGTCGCCCTTCGGGGCCGTGCCGGTCAGGTACCGCTCGACGTGCGCGCGCAGGTCGGGCGTCACGAACCGGATCACGCCACCGGGCTGCAGGCACCGGTACGCCTCGGCGAAGAGGGTGCGGGCCGGGTGGAGCGGGATGTGCTCGATGACGTTGTCGGAGTAGATCGCCTCGACCTCGCCGTCGCCGAGCGGCCAGGGTTCCGTCGCGTCCATGTACAGGCGGGTGGTCGGGCCGACGTTGGTCACGACCCAGCCCGCACGCGGTGCGTTGCCGCCCAGCTCGAGCCGCAGGGGCCGCGGCGCGGCCGCCAGCTCCTTGAGGGCGCGACGGCGTGCGACGGGGGTGTTGGCGGCGAGGACCGCGGGTCGGATCGCGGCCTTCAGACGACGGTTCACGTCACGCCTCTCGGGGCTAGGGCTCGGGGAGGAGGAGCGGGGAAGGGCTGGTCAGGTGCCACAACGACCGGACGGTGGTGCGGGTCACGGCCTGAGGAAGACTCCGTCGGCCTGGAGGACGGCCCCGCCCGGGTCGGTGAAGCCCTGGTCGAGCCCGACCAGCACGAACCCGTGGTCGTAGGCCCACGAGATGGCCTCGTCCGCGAGCATCCCGCCCTCGTAGAGCGTGACGAACGAGAGCTCGAGCTGGAGGCCGACGAGGCGGGGCACGGTGGTCTCGGCGCCCTCGAGGACGGCGCGCTCGAAGCCCTGCGTATCGATCTTGAGGAACGGCGTGCGGGCCTCGCCCAGCACGTCAGCGGCGACGTCGTCGAGCCGGCTGACCTCGATCGTCTCGGTGCCGACCATCTGGATGTCCGGGCTCGAGGCGCGGTGCTGGTCGGCCATGGGCAGCAGGGAGCTGCTGTCGCTGTTGGAGGCGACGTGGATCTCCTGCCGGCCGGTGGTGTCGCCGAGCGCCGTGTGCCGGGTCTCCCACCGCGGGTCCGACGCCGCGGCGCGGACCAGGTCGGCGTGCGCGGCCGCGAGGGGCTCGAAGGACACGATGCGGCCGGTGTACCCGAACTCGCGCAGCTCGGTGGCGTAGCCGCCGCGTGCCGCTCCCACGTCGAGCACGAGGTCGACGCCGCGGTCGACGAGCAGACGCTGCCGCCGGGCCGCGGGGTGGCGGCGCACGACGAGTCCCCGGCGCGCCAGCTGGCGCATCACCACGTGGCTGATCCCTGACACGGGGGAACCGTACCGCGGTCGGGAACGGCTCGGGGACGGTTCCGCGCGTGGCGCGTGACCTAGGCTGGCGCTCGTCGTTTCCCCGATGGACGGCACGGTGGACGGACCGGTGGTCAGGCGGCGCGCGACGGGAGTGATGCACGGTGGGCGAGCGCTCCACGACGTTGCTGGTCGACCCGAGCAGCGACGGGCACCACCTGCAGTCGGTGTCGTGGCTGACCCGTCACCTGGCCCCGTCGGGACCGGTCGTCCTGCTGACCCGGCGCGGCGCGTCCGACGATCCCGCCTACGCCGAGTACCTGGGCGACGACCTCGCGGCCGGCCGGCTCGCCGTCGCGGAGGTCTTCGACGGCTCGAGCCCGAGCACGGCCGACCTCGTCCGCGAGGTCGAGGCGCGCTGCCGCGCCGAGCAGAGGGTCCCGGTGCGCACCGTCGTGCACCTCGACGGCGACCAGGCCCTGAAGCGCTGGTGGTACGCCGCGCCTCGCGCGCTGCGTCGCCTGCCCGTCCGGCCGCGCGTGGTGTTCATGCTGACGCGCTACCCGGCGCGCGTGCCGCTGCTGGACCGCACCGGCTGGCGGCTGCGCGTCTCCAAGGCGCTGCTCGTGGTGGCCGGCCGGCTCACGGGCGCCCTGCAGCGCGTCGTCGGCTACAAGGGCCGCGGCGACACCCAGCGCGGCTGGGTCGTCACCCGGGTCAACGACCCGGAGTTCTGCACGGCGCACGCGCGCGACCGCGACCGCTGGCGCGAGCAGCACGACCTGCCCCGCGACGAGGCGCTCGTGGGGGTGTTCGGCCTCATCTCCGAGCGACGCAACGCCCCGATGGTGCTGGAGGCACTCGAGGCCGGACGGATCGACGCCCGGCTGGTCGTGGCCGGCGCGTTCTCGCCCGAGGTGCGGACGTGGGTCGACGGGTTAGAGCCCGAGCGCCGCGCGCGGGTGGTCGCGCGCGACACCTACCTCGACAACGACACGCTCGACCAGCTCGTCGCCGCCGTCGACGTCATCCCCGTGCCCCTGACCAACAACGGTCCGAGCGGCATCATGGGCAAGGCGGAGGCCGCCGGCGTCGCGGTCGTGACCGCCGGCTCGACCGTGCGGGCGCGGGAGGTGGAGGCGCTCGGCGGTGGTCTGGCGTGCGACCTGACCGTGCCCGCGCTCGCCGAGGCGATGCGCGCGGTCCTCGCGGGCGAGGTCGAGCTGAGGACGGGCACGGCCGACCGCTGGGACGCCGTCGACCGGTACTGCCGGACGCTGCTCGGAGAGCGCCCGTGACCCAGCGCATCGCGGCCCTGTTCGTCGTCGGCGGCGGGTTCGTCGTCCAGGGCCTGCTGACGATCACGGGGATCATCTCGGCACGGCTGCTCGGCGTCGAGGGACGCGGCGAGCTGGCGCTCGTGGTGGCGCTGTCGGCGATGGCCGCGCAGCTCACGCTCGGCGGCAGCCTGCCGAACGCGCTCACCGCGCGGCTCGCGGCCCGCGGGCTCACGACGCGCGGCGGTGTCGGGCACCTCGTCCGCCCGTGGACCGTGCTCGCCGTGGCGGTGGCGCTGCCGTTCGGGGTCCTCTTCGCGGTGCTGCACGGAGAGGTCGGCGATCCGGGCGTCTGGTGGCTCGGTGCCGCGGTCGTGGCCCTCGCCCTGCTGAACATGGGTTACCGCCTCGTCCTCGCGGGGCTGCTCGGCGAGGGCGCGCCGATGCCCCGCATCGCCCTCGCGACCCTCCTGCCGCAGACCCTCGTGACGTTCGTGATGGCGGGGATGTTCGTCGTCGTCGACCGCACCACGCCGCTCGTGCTGTCCGCCGTGATGATCGGGGCGTTCAGCGTCGGCATGGTCGTGTCGCTGGGGCTGCTGGCGGCGCGCCCCGCCGACGCCGACGAGCGGCTCGACGGGCCGGACCTGTGGCGCCTGACGCGCGCCACCTACGTGGGCAGCATCGGACCGATCGACGGCCTGGCGCTCGACCGCACGCTCGTCGGCGCGATCATGGGCACGGTGGCCCTCGGGCTGTACTCGGCCGCCGCGGCGCTCGCGTCGCTGCCCGGGATGATGGGCACCGGCATCGCCGCCGTGCTCCTGCCGCGCATCGCCGCCGCCCAGGCCGACCCGGCCCGGGAGCGGGCGCTCGTCCGCCGGTGGGTCGCCGGCGCGACGGCCGTCCTCGGCGCCCTCACCGTCGTGCTCGTGCTCAGCGCCGACTGGATCATCGTCCTGGCGTTCGGGCGCGCGTTCGAGTCGGCCGTGCCGGTGGCGCACTGGCTCGTGGCCGCCAGCGGGCTGCTCGGCCTGCGGCGGGTGCTCGTGGCCGTGCTGCAGGGCCGCGACCGCGGGGCGGTGGCGTCGCGCATCGAGCTCGCCCTGACCCCCGTGCTGGTCGTCGCGATCGTGCTGGCCGCGCGCGCCGATGCGGTCGAGGCGGTCGGCGTGGCCATGCTCGTGACGGCGGTCGCGAGCGTCACGGCGCTCACGGTGGCCCTACGGCTGACCTCGCCGACCCGGCGCCGCGACGTCAGCCGCGCAGGTGTGGCTGCGTAGCGGCCCACTCCCCGATCCGCGCGGCGAGCAGCTCGCCCACGCGTCGGTGGAAGGCCTCGGTGTAGTGCGCCCCGTCGGGGCGCGGATCCTCGCCGCGCGCGTCCCAGGCGGCTCCCTCGTCCCACAGGTCGAGGTACAGCAGCCGAGGTGAGTCGCGCCGGGCCACCATCGCGCGGAGGGCGCGGTCGATGACCTCGGTCCGGAGCACCGAGCCGGGGAACCAGTCGGCGTAGACGCGACCGGTGGGCAGCAGACCCATCACCACGACGAGGGGGCTCGACAGCCGGTCGATGCACGAGAGGTACTGCTCCAGGTGGGCGACGGTGCGGCGGGCGCGACGTCGGGCGAGGCCGCGGGCGAGCGGACCGGGCATGGCGCCGTCGACGCGCTGCTGCAGGACAGCCAGACCCTTCCAGAGCGGGCGCACCAGGACCCTGCGGTACCGCTGGCGCACCGGGCCGGGCCGCTCCCGGTTGGCCCGCGCGTGACGCTCGATGAAGCGGGGGATCACCGCGTGCACGGTCTCCATGTGGCCGTGGTGGAGCACGACGACGTCGGGGAACTCGCTGGTCGCCTGCCGCTCCCACCGGTCCATCAGGTCGTAGACGCGTTGCGCCGACATGGCGTCGACCCTGGTGTCGACGTCGTGCCCTCGCGCGCGCAGGTGCTGCTCCACCACACGGGGGTACGGCAGCAGCCCCGGAGCCCTGCGGTCGCCGTGCGACTGCCACATGACGGTCGACGCGCCCTTGTAGAGGATGCGGACGGGCAGTGTCTCGGTGCTCACGGGAACCTCCTGCTCGGGACTACGATGCGGTGCGTGCCCTCCGACAGTCGCGCCACCTTCTCGACGCTCGTGTCCTCGGACCTCGCCCGGTACGTCGGGCGCGAGGCGCCCTGGTGGACGGCGCTGCCGCGAGGCCTCAGCCGTCCGGGTCTCTGGGCGACGCTGGTCGTGCGCGCCCAGCAGCGGCTGCACGCACGCGGGCATCGCCGGGCGGCGGCGCTGCTGCGCGGGGTCGGCGTCGTGACGGTCGGCATCGACGTCGACGCGGGTGCGCAGATCGGGCCCGGCGTCTGGTTCGAGCACCCGGTCGGCGTGGTCATCGGCAACGGCGTGGTGGTGGGCTCGGGCGCGACCCTGGCGCAGGGCGTGACCCTCGGCGTGCGCCAGTCGCTCGCGACGTCGGCGGCGGACTTCCCCGTGCTCGGCGACGACGTGTTCGTCGGCGCCAGGGCGTCGGTGCTGGGTGCCGTGACGGTCGGCGACGGCGCCGTGGTCGCGGCCCACTCGCTCGTGCTGGACGACGTGGCTCCCGGCGCCACCGTGGTGGGCGTGCCCGCCCGTCCCGTCGGCTGAACCACGTCAGGCTCCCCGTCCGGGCAGCCCAGCGCCGTGCAGGGTGGCGACGACCAGGTGCCGGGTCCCGGGCCAGAGCTCGTCGTCGGCGAGGTCCGCGAGGTCGTGGCGGAACCAGCGCAGCTCCGAGCCCTCGCCACCCTCGCGAGCGGTGACGTCGGGGCCGAGCGGCAGGGCCCAGCAGAGGCTGACGGCGTGCTTGCGCGGGTCGCGACCGTACGTGTCACCCGTGCGCACGTCCGGAGGGAACCACTGCACGACGTGGTGGGGCTGCGGGTCGGTGGGCAGCTCCAGCTCGGCACCCACGAGCGTGTCGTGCACGTGGCGGACGAGCGCCTCGTCGGTCGTCTCGCCGTGACGGACGCGCCCGCCGAGGTGGCACCACACGGGGGCGCCGGTGTCCGCGAACCGCCGACGGATCAGCCCGACCTGGTGGCCGTCGCCCTCGCCCCGCACCGGGACGACGTCGACGCAGAGCACCGGCACCGACGCCTGCACCGTGGCCCAGAGGTCGTCGGACAGGGAGGAGGTCATGAGCGGAGGTGGTCGGCGTTCTGGAGGTACCAGGTGTAGGTGGCGGCGAGGCCGTCGCGCAGGCTGGTGCGGGCGGTCCAGCCGGTGTGGGCGAGCTGGGTGACGTCGAGGAGCTTCTGGGGGGTGCCGTCGGGCTTGGTGGTGTCCCAGGTGGTGGTGCCGGTGTAGCCGGTGACCTCGGCGACGGTGGCGGCGATCTCGGCGATGGTGACGTCGGTGCCGGTGCCGACGTTGACCTGCTGGGGTCCGTCGTGGTGCTCCAGGAGGTGCAGGACGGCGTCGGCGAGGTCGTCGACGTGCAGGAGCTCGCGGCGGGGGGTGCCGGTGCCCCAGTTGGTGACCTCGGTGGCGCCGTCGCGGGTGGCTTCGTGGTAGCGGCGGATGAGGGCGGGCAGGACGTGGGAGCCGGTGGGGGAGAAGTTGTCGTTCGGTCCGTAGAGGTTGGTGGGCATCGCGGAGATCCAGGGCAGGCCGTGCTGGCGGCGCACGGACTGCACGTGCAGGATGCCGGCGATCTTGGCGATGGCGTAGGCGTCGTTGGTGGGTTCGAGGTGGCCGGTGAGCAGGGCGTCCTCGGTGATGGGTTGGGGGGCGTGCTTGGGGTAGATGCAGGAGGAGCCGAGGAAGACCAGGCGCTGGACGCCGGTGGCGAGCGCGGCGTCCATGACGTTGACCTGGATCTGCAGGTTCACGCTGAGGAAGTCCACGGGGTAGGTGTCGTTGGCGAGGATCCCGCCGACCTTGGCCGCGGCGAGGGCGACGTAGGTGGGGCGGGTGGTCTCGAAGAACGCGTGGACGGCGTCGCGGTCGGTGAGGTCGAGCTCGGCGGAGGTGCGTCCGACGACGTCGGTGAACCCTGCGGCCTGGAGTCGTCGTACGAGGGCCGAGCCGACCATGCCGGCGTGCCCGGCGACGTAGAAGGTGGCGTCGCGGTCGAGGGGGCCGGGGGTGTGGTCGACGTCGTCGCTGGTGCGCAGGCTCATGCGGTGCCCCAGGAGGCGAGCCTGACCTCGTCGTGCCAGGGGGTGCCCTCGTGGGTGAGGGCCTCGACGTCGGCCTCGACCATGAGGCGGGCGAGCTCGCGGCCGTCGACGGTGGGGACCCAGTCGAGCTTCTTGGCGGCCTTGGCGGGGTCGCCGATGAGCGCGTCGACCTCGGTGGGGCGCAGGTAGCGCTCGTCGAAGCGGACGTGCTTCTCCCAGTCCAGGCCGGCGTGCTCGAAGGAGATCTGCAGGAAGTCGCGCACGGTGATCCCGACGCCGGTGGCCAGGACGAAGTCCTCGGGCTCGTCGGCCTGCAGCATGCGCCACATGCCCTCGACGTACTCCGCGGCGTAGCCCCAGTCGCGCACGGCGTCGAGGTTGCCCATGTAGAGCAGGTCCTGGCGGCCGGCCTTGATCGCGGCGACCGCGCGGGTGATCTTGCGGGTCACGAACGTCTCGCCGCGGCGGGGCGACTCGTGGTTGAACAAGATCCCGTTGACCGCGAACATGTCGTAGGCCTCGCGGTAGTTCTTGGTGATCCAGTAGGAGTACAGCTTCGCCGCCGCGTACGGCGAGCGCGGGTAGAAGGGCGTGTCCTCGTCCTGCGGCGGCGGGGTCGCGCCGTACAGCTCGCTGGAGGAGGCCTGGTAGAACCGCGGGCGGATCCCGGCCGCGCGGACCGCCTCCAGCAGCCGCACCGTGCCCGTGCCGGTCGTGTCGGCGGTGTGCTCGGGCTCGTCGAAGGAGACCCGCACGTGCGACTGCGCCGCGAGGTTGTAGACCTCATCGGGCGCGATCTCGTACATCAACGACACCAGCCGGGCCCCGTCGGACTGGTCGCCATAGTGCAGGAACAGCTTCGTGCCGTCCACGTGCGGGTCCTGGTACAGGTGGTCGATGCGCGACGTGTTGAACGTCGACGCCCGACGGATCAGACCATGGACCTCATAGCCCTTGCCCAGCAGCAGCTCGGCCAGGTACGAACCGTCCTGACCGGTGATGCCGGTGATCAGCGCGCGCTTCGTCACGGGGTGCCTCTCTCCGGGGACCGAGGGTGCTCGGTCCCATCCTGCCCGGCGTCGGTGCGACCCGGGGCCTCCTGTCCGTCGGCGTCCTGCGCCAGCAGGTGCTCGAGCTCCTCCAGCACCACGTCGGCGGGGAGGTCGACGTCGTCCTGCACGCCCTGCATGGCGCGCTCGGACCGCAGCCGGTCGACCGGCTCCGCCACGACGTAGCGGTAGCGCGAGTCGGGGACGTTGTCGACGATCGCCCAGTAGCCGGGGTTGAGGTAGCGCGGCGCGAACAGCTCGAGCACGCGGACCCCGGGCGGGGCGAACGTCAGGTTCACGAGCCCGGCGCCGTGCGGGGCGACGACGACCTCGGCGGCGGCGAAGTGGTCGATCTGCTCCTGCACGCTCATCGTGCCGGGGTCGACCCGCACGAAGCCCTGGCGCTCCAGGTGCGGCAGCAGCGCGTCCTCCTGCACGTAGCGGCGGGTGTTCGGGCGGTCGCCGCGCGTGACGTACAGCCGACGCGGCTTGTCGCGGACGTCGCGGGCCGGCAGGTGGGTGCGCAGCCACGCGCTGACCCACGGGGGCGCGAGCGTGGTCTGGTTGTCGATCGCCGGCACGAGGAGCCGGTCGGCGCGCAGGTGCAGGGCGTGGGTGGGCTCCACGAGCGGCAGCGCGTCGAGCCCGACCATGGCCACGAGCTGACGGTCCCAGCGGGTCGTGTGGCCGACGACGACGCGGTCGGGGCGCACGTCGGGGAACAGCTCCTGCAGGAGCCCCCACCGCGGCAGCGCGTCCATCAGCGAGTGGTAGTAGTTGCGCGCCGAGGCGTGCGACGCGAGCGAGACGACCGTGCCGGCGACGTGCTCCGGCTCGGGGTAGCGCAGCCGCAGGTGCACCGGGTGCTCGGTGGGGCGCCGGATGCCGAAGTACGGGCTGGTCTCGCGGTCCAGCGTGCCTGCGGGCGTGATGGTCGCCGCGGCCTCGCCGACCAGACGTCCGCCCTCGACCTCGAGGACCGATCGCGGGGGCCGGCGCAGGACGCGCACGTCGTCCCAGAAGCGCAGGCCTCCCGGCCGGCCGGCGGGGAGGGGGCGCAGCAGGTCCAGCGGGGGACCGACGGGGTGCAGACGGACGTGGTCGGGCTCGGCCGCGGCCGTGGCGCGCGACGTCGGGCTGACCCGTACGGGCACCGACCGCGGACCACCGTCGCCGACGGCACGGGCCGCCAGGCCCACGGTGCGGGTCGCGGCACGGTGGGCCCGCTTGGCCACGGGCCACAGCGGCATCAGGGCCGGGGGGAGCCGGGTCATGCGGCGCGGGCGAACCAGGCGTTCCCGAGGCCGGGCTTGTCCGGCGACGGCTCGTCCCGCACGAGGTCGAGCCCGACGCCCGCGAGGTAGGTGACGAGGTCGGCCAGGGCGTACCCCTCGACGGGGTGGTACTCCATGACGACCCGCTGCACGTCGGCCCAGAGAGCGGGGTCGCTGCCGAGGATGTAGCCGTACTCGGCACCTTCGGCGTCGCTCTTGAGCAGGTCGACCCGTCCGCCGGCCGCGGCGTGCGCGTCGGCGAAGGTCACGCACGGCACCTCGACCTCGCCCCCGAGCCCGTCGGGCGCGGTCATGCCGTTGTGGGCGCTGGCCTCGCCGTTGTCGACGAAGCGCAGCGTGCCGCGGTGGTCGGAGACGGCCTCGGCGTGCACGTGCAGCCGGTCGGCGAAGCCGTTGGCCTCGGCGTTGCGGCGCGTCCAGGCCGCCGTCGAGGGCGACGCCTCGTACGCGTGCACGGTCGCGCGGGGCGCGCGGGCGCAGACCGCCGTCGAGAAGCTGCCGATGTGGGCGCCGACGTCGATCGCGACGAAGTCGGGACGCAGCCCGGCCAGCAGCTCGTCGACGCGGTACACGTCGTCGGCCGTGATCTCGTAGACGGGGAACCGGGCGCCGGGGGAGTTCGGCGTGTGGATCGTGAGGCCCGAGCGGGTCCGGAACGTCACCTCGCCGCCCCGGGCCATCGCCAGCAGCAGCTGGGGCCCGTTGCGGAAGTGCGTGAACGACTGACGCACCCGCCTGACCGCGTACCCCGCACCGCGCACTGCCATGTTGCTCCTCCCACGTGGACCTTCGCCCCCATCAACCGTCGTGGACGCCGAAGGTCACGGGGGTGCGAACTTGGGGATCCGCAACGTGACCTTCGTGCCCAGCCCCGGGGCGGTCTCGACCACGATGCCCCGGTCGTTGCCGTAGACCGTGCGCAGCCGCTCGTCGACGTTCGCCAGGCCCACGGACGCCGACGACGTGTCGCCCGACAGCACGGCCCGGACCGTCTCGGGGTCGCTGCCCACGCCGTCGTCCTCGATGGAGATGACGCAGTCGGCGCCCTCGTCGAGGGCCACGAGGGTGACGGTGCCGGCCCCCTGCTGCCCCTCCAGGCCGTGCCGCACGGCGTTCTCGACCAGCGGCTGGACGGCCAGGAACGGGAGCCGGACGTTGAGCACCTCCGGCGCCACCCGGGTGACCACGCGCAGACGGTCGCCGAAGCGTGCCTTCTCGAGCACCAGGTAGCGCTCGATCGAGCGCAGCTCCTCGGCCAGGGTCGTGAAGTCGCCGTGCTGGCGGAAGGAGTAGCGCGTGAAGTCGGCGAACTCGAGCAGGAGCTCGCGCGCCCGCTCGGGGTCGGTGCGCACGAACGACGCGATCGCACCGAGGGAGTTGTAGACGAAGTGCGGCGAGATCTGCGCGCGCAGCGCCCGCAGCTCGGCCGCCATGAGCGCGGTGCGGGACTTGTCGAGCTCGGCCAGCTCGAGCTGGCCCGACATCCACGCGGCGACCTCGGCGGTCGCCCGCAGCAGCCCGGCCGACGGCTGCTCGGCCACCACGACGAGTGCGCCGATGACCCGTTCGTCGACCACGAGGGGAGCGGCGACGGCCGGCCCGGCGGCCTGGGTGCGGCCGGTGCGCAACGTCGCCGCGACGACGTCGGCCAGACCCGGGTCGGTCGGGTCGTCGGGTCCGTCCCAGGCAAGGTGCGTGGTGGTGTCGGTCAGACCCACCGTCGGCGTGCCGAGCAGGGCGCGCACGTGGGGCAGGGTCTCGAGGGCGCTGGAGCGGTCGAGCCCCTGCCGCAGGGCCGGTGCCGCCAGGGCGGTGCGGTGCAGCGCCTCGTAGGTGGCGCGCTCCTCGGGCGACCCGAGCGGGGTGCCGCGCAGGCGGCGCCGACGCAGCACGGCGTGGCCGAGCCCGCCCAGCAGGACGCCGAGCAGGGCCGCGAGGAGGGGGCTCACCGCAGCTCGAGCAGCAGCGTGTCCGGCGGCTGGGGTCCCTGCGAGCGCGGCTCCTTGCGCACGCGGGCCCGCGTGCCGCGCAGCAGGTGACGCAGCCGCAGGCTGCCGCTCTGCGCGGTGTTCTGGTCGAACAGCTCCCGCACGCGCGACAGCGTCGCGTCCTCGACGGGCTGGCGTCCGGTCTCGCGGGCGTACTGCAGCAGCGCGGGGAGGTCGAGCTCCTCCCACGTGGCGTGCTCGGTCGTCTCGAGGGGGTGGAAGAGCCCGGAGGCCTCGACCGTGCCGGTGGCCGGGGCGGGCGGCGCCGGCCGACGTCCCGCCACCTCGCGCAGGCGCCGGACCCACGGCAGCGTCTCGTCGTGGTCGCGCGCGAGGCTCGAGAGCCCCCCGCCGGCGCGCAGCACGCGGGCCTGCTCGGCCAGCACGGTCTGGTCGTCGTGCAGCTGTGGCGTGACCACCGCGTCGAACGCGTCGGCCACGAACGGCAGGCGGGGACCGACGGTGCGCACGTAGAGCACGTCGGGCGAGCGGACGGTGCGCACGTCCTCGCCCGCGACCACGACCTCGTGCCCCTGCTCGGCGAGCCGGAAGGCGAGCGAGGAGTCCTCGAGCAGCAGCACGCACGCGAGGCGGTCGCCCACCAGCCACTTGACGAGGCGGTCGTGCGCCTCGTCGGTGCCGGGGGCGGACCGTGCCGCCTGGTCGAACAGCTCGCTCACACCCGCAGGCTACCGGTCCGCGGACGTCCGCTCGGTACGCTTCGGGGCGTGTCAGAGCCCGTCGACCCGTTCCTGCCCGCGGCGTCCCTCGAGGGGGTGCCCTCGGCGTTCGCGGCGACGCGCGACGGCATCGACGCCCTGCTGCGCGACCGTGGCCTGCGGCGCACGACGCCGGAGGACACGGCCCGCTCGCTCCTGCTCGGTGCGGTCGCCACGGCGCGGCTGGAGGGCAGCGAGCTGCCGCCGGTCACCGACGACGGCGAGGACCCCGCGGTGGAGCTGCTCGCCGGCGGGGGAGGCGACGTCGTGGCGCGCTCGGCGGTGCGGCTGAACGTCGAGCTGCTGGGTCTTGTTCCGGTCTGGGGCCGGTCGCCGCTGCAGGCGCTCGCCCGCCTGCACGCGCTGGCCGCGTCGGGCAGCGTGCCGGACGACGAGCTCGGCCGCCCCGCCGACGCCGGCGGCGCGGCGCGGCTGGCGGAGCTGGCGCGGCTCGCTGCCCGCCCCACGGAGGCCCCGGGGCTCGTCGTCGCCGCCCTCGTGCACGCCGAGGTGGCCACGTCGGGCGCGTTCGCCGCGCACGGCGGCATGGTCGCCCGCGCGGCCGAGCGTCTCGTGCTCGTCGTGAAGGGCGTCGACCCCGCCTCCGTCGTCGTCCCCGAGGCCGGCCACGCCGCCGAGCCCGCCGGCTACGCCGCCGCCCTCACCGCTTACGCCCGCGGCGACGCCACCGGCATCCAGCAGTGGCTCCAGTACGCCTCCCAGGCCCAGGCGCGCGGCGCCGAGGCGTCCCCGGTCGCGCAGGGTCGGCGCTGAGGCTCTGCCTGCTGCTGTCCTTGTCCTGGGGCTGCGTCGGCGCGGCTTCTTGGTGACCTGCGGCTGCGCCGGCGCGGCTTCTTGGTGTCCTGCGGCTGCGTCGGCGCGGCTCTCTGCACGGGTGGGGCTGCGCTGGCGCGGCTTCGACTCGTCCTGCGCTCCGCAAGGGCCTCGACCGGGCGGCTGGGTGGCGCACTGGTCCGGGATCTCGGGCTGCGGGTTGGTGTTGAGGGTCGAGCGGTGCCCACCCCACCCTCAAGGGCACCCACGATTCGCCATTCACGCGCCCGGGATCGAACGCTTCTGCGTTGGCGACGGGATCCCGTAGGAAACGCAGCAGCCTTGGAGTCCTACGCACGAACGCAGATCCTTGCGTCCGACGCGAGCCACAGCCCGAGACCCCAGACCAGCGCGCCCGCCAGCCGCCCGGTCGAGGCCCTTCGGAGACCACACCCACACTGAGCCGCGCGGACGCAGCCCCACCCGAGCGCGAAGCCGCGCCGACGCAGCCCCACCCGAGCAGCAAGCCGCGCCGACGCAGCCCCACCCGAACGAGAACCGCGCCAGCGCAGCCGCAGGTCGACGAGGACCCCCGCCAGCGCACCCGCAGGTCGACGAGAAGCCCGTCAGACCCGCGGAGCCAGCTGGTCGTAGATCCAGGCGTACGTCTTCTCCAGGCCGTCGCGCAGGGAGATCGACGGCTCCCAGCCGTACAGCTCGTGGAACATCGTGTTGTCGCTGTTGCGACCGCGGACGCCCTGCGGGGCGCTCAGGTCGTGCTGCTTCTGCACGGTGATGCCGGCGATGTCCTCGAGGATGCCGATCATCTGGTTGATGGTGACGAGCTCGGAGGAGCCCAGGTTGACCGGCTCCACGTTGTCGCCCTTCAGGATCTCCTGGGTGCCGCGGACGCAGTCGTCGATGTACATGAAGCTGCGGCTCTGCTCGCCGTCGCCCCACACGTCGATCGTGTGCTCGCCGGTGAGCTTGGCCCACGCGATCTTGCGCGACAGTGCCGCGGGGGCCTTCTCGCGGCCGCCCTCGAACGTGCCCTCGGGGCCGTAGACGTTGTGGTAGCGGGCGACGCGGGTGTGCAGGCCGAAGTCCTCGCGGAAGTGGCGCGCCATGCGCTCGCTGAACAGCTTCTCCCAGCCGTAGCCGTCCTCCGGGTCCGCCGGGTAGGCGTCGGACTCCTTGAGGGCGGTGACGTCGGGGTCGGTCTGCTTGGTGCCGTTGTAGACGCAGGCCGAGCTGCTGTAGAAGAACTGCTCCGTGCCGGCGTCGCGCGCGGCGACGAGCATGTTGGTGCTGGTCAGCACCGACAGCATGCACTCGGCCTTGTTGTTCTCGATGAAGCCCATGCCGCCCATGTCGGCGGCGAGGTTGTAGATCGCCTGCGTGCCCACGGCCATCTTGTGCGCGTCGCCCATGTCGGAGCAGTCGGCGACGACGTTCTCGGCGTCGGCGTGGACCTGGTACCACTCCTCGACCGGCTTCTTGTCGACCGCGCGGACCTGCAGGCCCTGTGCCAGCAGGTCGGCGGCGAGATGTCCGCCGATGAAGCCGCCCGCACCCGTCACCAGAACCGTCATGCCTCGTCCGCCCTCCGTGGGAAGTCGCCCGCGACGTCGGCCGCGGCGTGTGTCCGTACGCCTGTACAACGACCGGGCGCGAGGACGTTACGGGTGGGTGCGTGACGAACGCCGCAGACACGTACCCCGACCTGTACGTCACCCGGGCCGCCACCTGTGCCGTGACCCGGACGCCGCCGCGTCGTTGGAACGCGAGAAGGGCCGAGGGAGAGATGGTCGCTGGCCTAGACTTCGCATCGACCCGCCGAGGGCGGGAGCAGGAGGGAGAGCCGTGGACCTGCGGCAGTTCGTCGGCGCCCTGCGCGCGCGCTGGATCTTCAGCACCGTCACGTTCGTGGTGGGGGCGATCATCACGGTCGCCGTGGTGCTGCTGTCCTCGCCGCAGTACGGCTCGTCCGTGAAGGTCTTCATCTCGACGCCGTCGGGCGGCTCGGCGGAGTACGCGGCCTCGTTCATCGTCACCCAGCGCGTCGCGTCGTACGCCGAGCTCGCGACCGACCCGTCGCTGCTGCAGCGCGTCGTCGACGACCTGAACCTCGACGAGTCGGTCGAGGACCTCGAGAAGCACGTGTCGGCGACGGTCATCACCAACACCCAGACCATCGACCTGCAGGTCACGGCCGACACGCCCGAGGGTGCGCAGCGCATCGCCGGTGCCACGGCCGACCAGCTCGTCGACCTCGTCGAGCAGCTGGAGCGTCCGTCGATCCGCGACGAGGCGCCCGCCATCGCCGCCCGCATCGCCGCCGAGCCGAGCATCAGCGACGTCCCCGTGTCGCCGAACATCCCGCTCAACATCGGCATCGGCCTGCTCGTGAGCCTGTTCCTGGCGATCGTTGGGGCCCTGCTGCGCGACCTCTTCGACCGCACGGTCAAGTCGCGGCAGGACGTCGAGCGGATCAGCGAGCAGGCCGTCCTCGCGACGCTGCCCTTCGACCCGCTCGTCAAGCGCACGCCGCTCATGACGGAGACCGGCGGCAGCCTGGCCGAGGCGTTCCGCGTGCTGCGCACGAACCTGCAGTTCTCCGACATCGACGGCGAGAGCCACGCGATCCTCGTCTCCAGCGCGCTGCCGAACGAGGGCAAGACGCTGGTCGCCACGAACCTGGCGCTGTCGATGGCGCAGTCGGGCCGCTCGGTGCTGCTCATCGACGCCGACATGCGCAACCCCAACGTCGCCGAGCTGCTGGGGCTCGAGAACTCCGTCGGCGTCGTCACGGTCCTCGTCGGCCGCACGTCGCTGGAGGAGGCGACGCAGCCGCACGTCAGCGGCATCAGCTTCATGGGCACCGGCCCCGCCCCGCCGAACCCGGCGGAGGTGCTCGACACGCAGGCCATGCGCGACCTCCTCACGCGGGTCCGTGAGCAGTACGACGCGGTCATCATCGACGCGCCGCCGATGCTGCCGGTCGCCGACGCCTCGATCCTGCTGCCCGAGGTCGACGGTGTGCTGCTGCTGGTCCGCCACGGCTCCACGACCCGCGAGCAGCTGCGCCTCGCCGTCGGCCGCATCCAGACGATCGGTGGTCGTCTCTTCGGCACGGTCCTGAACCGCACCCCGCGCCGTTCGGGCGACGCGGACGGCTACGGCTACGGGTACGGCCACGGCTACGGGTACGGCTACTCCCCGCAGGCGGAGCCCGAGCCGGAGCCGCGCGCCGCCGTGGTCGAGGAGAAGCTCCGCGGCCTCACGACGCGCGGACGACGCGTCCGGCGGTGAGCAGGGTGGGCACCCAGGCATGAGCGGCGTGACGCGGCAGCGGTCGAACGGGACGCTGCGCCCCGAGTGGGTGGAGCAGGTCCGCTCGGCGGTGCCCGCCATCGTCACGGGCCTCGCCGTCGTGCTGCTCGTGCCGCGGGCGGCGTCGTCCGTGGTGGTCGGCGTCGTGCTCCTGCTCGTCCTCACCGGCGTGGCGGTGCTCGCCGTCGTGGGCTTCGAGGGCGCCGCCATCGGCTTCCTGGTGCTCGGCACGGCGCTGTCGCCGCTCGACAACCTGCGCCCCGTCGCGGCCCTGGCGTTCGCGTCGACGTCCGACATCATCCTGCTGCTCGGCGTGTTCGCGCTCGTGCCGGTGCTCATCGGTCGGCGGCTGGTCATCGACCCGCTCTTCCTCGGGGCCGGGGCGGCCTTCGTCGTGGTGAGCCTGTTCACGTCGGCCCTGGCGGCCGACCCGGGGACCAGCCTGAACAACCTGCTGCGCCTGGTGGTCGGGGCGCTGCTGCTCCCCATCTTCTACATGGCATGGCGGCCGCCGCGCGCCGTGGTCGTCTCGCTCGCGCTGGCCTACGTCGCCGGGAACGTCGCGAACGTCGTGGCCGCCTACACGGTCGGCGGCGTCGGCGACGGTGGTCGTCGCATCGGGTACTCGACGCACCCGAACGTCATGGGCCTGTGCGCGATGCTCGCGATCGCCCTGCTGCCGTTCCTGCTGGCCGCTGTGCCACGCGGATGGCGACCGGCGGTCGTGGCCGCGACGGCGGTCTGCGCATGGGGCGTGTGGATCAGCGGGAGCCGTGCGGCACTCGTGGCGGCGGGAGCGGTGCTCGTGCTCTGGGTGCTGGTCAGCCGCTCGGTCACCGTCGCGCTGACCCTCTTCGGGCTGGGCCTGGTGCCGCTGTACTACGTCGGCGTGAACATCTCGAACCTGGCCGCCAGCGACAACGCCCTGGGGCGTCTGCTCGGCGGCGGGTCCTCGCAGGGCTCCAACGCCGAGCGCGAGGTGATCGCCCGCGAGGCGTGGGAGGTCTTCCTCAGCCACCCGATCCTCGGCAACGGCCTGTCCGACGTGCTCAAGGCGCACAACATCTACCTGCAGGTCGCGGCCGCCGTCGGCATCGTCGGCTTCGCGTTCTTCGTGGTCATGCTGGGCTCGACGGTGGTCCGCTCGCTCAGCCTCGACCGCGTCGGCGGGCTCCTCGTCCTGCCCTGCCTGGGCTACCTGATGATCGGCTTCATGACGACGATCCTCTGGGACCGCTACGTCTGGGCGGTCCTCGCCCTCCCGTTCCTCGCGTCGGCGGCGTTCGCCGTCGACCGGGCCAGCGCCGACGCGGACGTCGCGTCGGACGACCCCCTCCCCATCCCGACATCACCGGAGGCCCCATGACCGTCCTCGACCGCGCCACCTGGGTGGCCCGCCGCACCCGTCAGACGGTCTCGGTGTTCGACAACGGCTGGACGGTGCTGCGCCACATGGCGACCGGCGCCGACGAGCTGGCCTTCGAGGTCGACGGCCTGACCATCCACTGCCCCAACGCCCCCGGCGCCCGGGTGCCCGTCTACGAGGTGTTCGCCGAGGACGAGTACTCGCTCGACTGGTTCGCGCAGGGTCTGCCCGACGACGTGCACGTGGTCGACATCGGCGCGCACATCGGCTGCTTCTCCACGTTCCGCGCATCTGCTTCGTCAACAAGATGGACAAGATCGGCGCCGACTTCTTCAACTGCGTGAAGATGATCAAGGACCGCACCGGGGCGACCCCGGTTCCGATCGCTCTGCCGATCGGCGCCGAGGACAACCTCGAGGGCATCGTCGACCTGATCAAGATGGACGCCGAGGGCGCCGAGTACGGCATCGTGCTCGAGTCCGACCCGGCGCTCTGGTCCGGGGTGCGGCGCGTCGTCATGGAGTACCACCACTCCGACGACCACGACTTCGGCGAGCTGCGGACCTTCCTCGAGGCCGCCGGGCTCTCCCTCGTGCGTCACGAGACCGGCGGACCGGGATTCGGACTCGCGTGGTTCTCGCGCGACCCGCTGCCCGCCGCCGGCTGAGCCGACGTCCGCGCTGACTCAGGAGGACGGCGCCACCGGGGTAGGTGGCGCCGTCCAGGGGGTCCAGCATCGCATCAGCTACCAGGCGTGCAGTTCCGTATCGTCGGCCCGGGTCCGCCGGCGGTGACGGGTGTCCCGGAGGCTCGACAACCCAGTGGGACGGGTGATCGCCGCGTGGGTACTGGGTGCTGGGCCGTCTGTGGAGTTGTCCTGCTGCGTCCTTTTCTACGCCTGCCGACGGGACGACGGAACCCCTACGCGGACGTAACCTCACGTGCCCGGTTTCACGAGCGCACGAGCGGCCACCGGCCGGGCGCGCGGCGGGTGCGCAGCCCTCGCTGCACCAGCAGCGCGGTGCCCACGGCGGCGCCGGCCCCGACCAGGGCCCAGAACGCGCGGCCCGTCGTGCTGTGCAGTCCCAGGCGGCTGCGCAGCGCGACCGGACGGTCGAACACCAGCACCGGCCACTCGCGCTCGACGGCGATCCGGCGCAGCGCCTTGTCGGGGTTGACGGCGAACGGGTGGCCGACGGCCTCGAGCATCGGCACGTCGGTCTCGGAGTCGGAGTAGGCGAAGCAGGCGTCGAGGTCGTAGCCGCGCTCCTCGGCGAGCCGGCGCATGGCCGTCGCCTTGTGCGGGCCGTAGGCGTAGAAGTCGACCTCGCCGGTGTAGCGACCGTCGCGCTCGACCAACCGGGTGGCGATGACGTCGTGCACGCCCAGCAGCTCGCCGACCGGACCGACGACCTCCGAGCCCGACGCGGAGACGATGACGACGTCGCGCCCGGCCCGCTGGTGGTGCTGGACGAGGTCGACGGCCTCGGCGTACACGATGGGGTCGATGACGTCGCGGAGCGTGCGGCGCACGGCGTCGCGCACGACCTCCACGTCCCACCCGGCGATGAGCGACGTCATCTGCTGGCGCATCTTCTCCAGCTGGTCGTGGTCGGCGCCGTTGAGACCGAACATGAAGTTCGCGTAGGCGCTGCGGAGCACGGCGCGCCGGGTCAGCAGCCCGCCCTCGAAGAACGGCTTGCTGAAGGCCAGGGCGCTGGACCGGGCGATGATCGTCTTGTCCAGGTCGAAGAACGCGGCCGAACGGGGGCTCACCCGGCCAGGATAGGCCCGCTCGCGCAAGCGTCGTCCACAGGTGCGCACGCCGGTGCGTCGTGCGGCGTCCGTCCGTCCACAGGCAGGGCGGGGCAGGCTTCCGCCGGCCGGCGCCCGCTGGTTGCGTGGACGTCATGGACACCGCGCCCCTGCTCGTGGCCACGGCCGACCCCGACGCGCTGGACGACGCGCTGCGCTGGTGCGCGGCCGTGGGCGTCACCCCCGAGGTCGCGTCGGACGCCGTGGCGGCGCGGAGGTCCTGGTCGGCGGCCCGGGCGGTGCTCGTGGCCGCCGACCTCGCCGGCCCGCTCGCCGGCACGGCGCCCCCGCGTCGTGACGGCGTGCTGCTGGTGGATCCGGGGACGGCCGAGGGGTCGGTGTGGCGCCACGCGGTGGCGCTCGGCGCGGAGGCCGTCCTCGACGCGCGCGACGAGCCGGTCGTGCTCGACCGGCTCGGTGCGCTGCTCGACGGCGACGGCGAGGCAGCCAGCCTCGCCGTCGTCGGAGCGGTGGGCGGAGCGGGTGCGTCGACGCTGGCCACCGCAGTCGCGCTCGAGGCGGCACGTCGTGGTCATCGGCCGGTGCTGGTCGACGCCGACACCAGGGGAGCCGGCGTCGACCTCGTCCTCGGCGCCGAACGGGTCGAGGGCGTGCGCTGGTCCGCCCTGGGTGGCGCCGACGGGCACGTCGGCGCCACCCGCCTCTCTCGGCTGCTGCCCGAGCACCGCGGGGTTGCGGTGCTGGCCTGCCCGCGCGACGGTGCCGCGGTGCCCGCCGACGTCGCGCCCGACGTGCTCGCCGCCGCGGCCCGTGCCTACGACGTCGTCGTCGCTGACGTGCCCCGACACCTCGACGGGCTCGGCACCGCGGCGCTGCAGCGTTGCGAGGGCGCGGTGCTGGTGGTGCCCGAGGACGTGCGCTGCGTGGCTGCCGGTCGCATCGCGCTGACCCGGGTCCGGGCGCACGTGCCGCGGGTCCTGCTCGTGACCGTCCGCCGGCCCGGCGGGCTCGGCTCCGGCCCGGTGGCGGAGGCGCTGCGGCTCCCGGTGGTCGCGCGGCTCGGCCACGACCGGCGGCTGCGCGGCGACGTCGACCACGGGCGAGGCCCGGGCCGTTCCCGGACCCTGCGTCGCGCGTCGGGCCAGGTGCTCGACTTGCTCGGGCTGGGAACGGTGGCATGACCGACGTCGACGCCGCTCTCGTCGCACGGGTGCGCGCGCGGCTGGCCGTCGAGGTCCGCGAACCCACGCCGCAGGCCGTGGCGGAGGCGCTGGGCCTCGAGGCGGGGCTGCGGGGCAGCACCACCGTGCTCGGTGTCGTCGACGCCTTGCAGCGCGAGCGTCGCGGGGCCGGTGAGCTCCAGCCGCTGCTCGACGACCCGCAGGTCACCGACGTCGTCGTCAACGGGCCGCACGCGGTGCACGTCGAGCGCGGCCACGGTCTCGAGCGCGTCGACCTCGACTTCGCCGACGACGTCGCGGTCCAGCGGCTGGCCCGACGTCTCGCGACCCAGGCCGGCCGGCGGCTCGACGACGCCAGTCCCTGGGTCGACGCCCGGCTGCCCGACGGCACCCGGCTGCACGCCGTGCTCGCTCCTCTGGTGCGGCCGGGGACGAGCATCAGCCTGCGCGTCCCGGCCCGCCGCTCCTTCACGCTCGAGGCGCTCGTGGCTGCGGGCGGGGTGCATCCCGAGGCGGCGGAGGTCCTGCGCCGCCTCGTCGCGGCACGGGCGGCCTTCGTCGTCAGCGGCGGCACCGGGACCGGCAAGACGACGCTGCTGTCGACGCTCCTCGGCCTGGTCCCGCGGCAGGAGCGGCTCGTGCTCGTCGAGGACGCGGCCGAGCTGGTGCCGGAGCACCCGCACGTCGTGGCGCTCGAGGCGCGTCCGGCCAACGTCGAGGGTGCGGGTCGCGTGACGTTGCGCGACCTCGTGCGCCAGGCGCTGCGGATGCGGCCGGACCGCCTGGTGGTGGGCGAGGTGCGCGGCGGTGAGGTCGTCGACCTGCTGGCCGCGCTGAACACCGGCCACGAGGGCGGCTGCGGTACGCTGCACGCCAACTCCGCGGCCGACGTGCCGGCCCGGTTCGAGGCCTTGGGTGTCGCCGGCGGGCTGGCCCGCGACGCGGTGCACAGCCAGCTGGCGGCCGGGGTGCAGGCCGTCGTGCACCTGAGGCGAGGGCGCGACGGCGTGCGTCGGGTCCACGAGGTCGGCGTCCTCCTCGCGGACGGTGCGTCCGGGCGGGTGGGCTGCGTGCGCGCGGCCGGCCTCGTCGACGGACGCTGGGTCGCGGGCCCCGCGCACGAGCGCTGGGTCGGCCTCGTCGAGGGCGGGGCGTGACCCTGACGACCGGCCTGCCGTTGCTGAGCGCCGGGTGCGCCGCCGGAGCGGTGCTGCTCTGGTGGCCGCCCGCGCGATGGCTGCTGGCCGCACGCCTCGGACCGGATGCGGTCGTCGACGGCGACACGGTGCGCCGGCTCGCCGCGGGGGCCGGGCGTCGGCTGCGCTCGGGCTGGGGCGGCTGGCTCCCCGTCGTGCTCGCCGGCGCGGTGGCGCCCTGGGTCGCGACGTCGCCCGTGCCCGCCGTCCTCCTCGCGACCGCGGCCGGCTGCGCCCTCGCCGGGTGGCGGCTCGTCGCGCAGGCCCGCGGACGTCGCGTCGCGGCCGAGCTGGGCACGCGCGTGGCGGCGACGCTCGAGCTGCTCGCCGCCGAGCTCCGCGCCGGCGTCCTGCCCGTCGAGGCCTTGCGGAACGCCGGCGACGACCTGCCCGAGCTCCGGCGCGTCGCCGACGCTGCACGGCGCGGTGGCGACGTGGCGGCCGCGCTCGACATCGTCGCGCGGCGTCCCGGGGCTGACGACCTCGTGCAGGTCGCGGCGGCCTGGCGCGTGGCGGAGCGGTCCGGTGCGCCCGTCGCCGACGTCCTCGACCGCGTGGTCGACGCGGTGCGCTCCGAGCGCGACCTCGGCCGCGAGGTGCGGGCCGAGGTCGCCTCGTCGCGGGCGACCGCCCGTCTGCTCGCGGTGCTCCCCGTGCTCGGACTGGGGCTGGGGTCGGGGCTCGGCGGCGACCCGGTGCACGTGCTCACGGCGACCTTGCCCGGCGCGACCTGTCTTGCCGCCGGCTGCGCCCTGGCGCTTCTCGGGCTCGCCTGGGTCGAGCGGATCGTCGCCACCGCCGAGGCCCGGACGTGAACCTTGCCGCGTGCCTGTGCGCCGCAGCGGCCGTGTGGCTGGCGCTGCCCGCACCTGCGCTGGACCGGCACCGCGCGCTGATCGGTGCTCCGCCGTCGCGACGACGACCGTCGCCTCGGCTGGCGGTCACGGTCCTCGTGCCCGTGGCCAGCCTCCTCGTGCTCGGTCCCGCGCCGGGCGCGGTCGTCGCGCTCGTGGCGACCCCGGTCGCGCGCGCCGCGGTCGCCACCCGGGTGTCCGCAGCCGAGCGTCGTCGTCGCGAGCTGGCGGCGTTGCAGCTGCCCGCTGCGCTCGACCTCCTCGTGGCGGTGCTGGCGTCGGGCCGGCCGGTCGTGGTCGCGCTCGACGTGGTGGCCGGTGCCGTCCCCCCGCCGTTGCAGCAGGAGCTCCAGGAGGTGGTGGGTCGGCTGCGCTCCGGCGCCGACGCCTCCGCCGTGTGGGACGTGCTGCTCGGCCACGCCACGCTCGGCGTGCTGGCCCGGGCGTTCCGTCGCGCCGAGCAGTCGGGCGCTCCCGTGGCTGCCGTCCTGGCTGCCACGGCGGCCGACGTGCGTCGTGACGCGGCGGCGAGGTCGCGCGAGCGGGCCCGCGCGGTGGCAGTCCGGACCGCCGCCCCGCTCGGCCTCTGCTTCCTGCCCGCGTTCCTCCTGGTCGGCATCGTGCCCTCGCTGCTGGGCGTGGCGTCGGGTCTCGACCTCCTCGCGGGCTGAGGCCCCGCCGCCGTCCACAAGCAGCCCTGCTGCCCGGTCGGGCGAGTCCCTGCGTCCACATCGCGCGGGCAGGTGGGCGTCCGGCCCGCCGCCGACGCCATCTCCTCGGTGTCAGCCCGTTCCACGAAAGGACAACCATGCACCTCTCCACCTCCCGTCCCGCCTCGTCTCGTCGCTCCTCCTCCCGGACGGACCCCTCCACGACCCGCCCGCGGGGCGCCTCGCTCGTCGCCCGCGCGTCCCGCCGCGGCCGGCGGCAGGACGGCATGACCACGGCGGAGTACGCCGTCGGCACGCTCGGGGCCTGCACCGTCGGCGGCGTGCTCGTGAAGATCGGCCAGTCGGAGTGGTTCGGCGACCTGGTCAAGGACGTCATCGACAACATCCCGAACGTCCTGCCGAACCTGTTCTGACCACGAGCTGGCTCGCGGGCGGACGCTCGGTCCCGCCCGCGAGCCGGCCTCCGACCCGACCGAGGAGGTCACCGTGCCGCGCCCGTCCCGTCCTGACGTCCCCACCGCCGCTCCGCCGGCCTGCCGGCGGCGTGTCCGTCCCCCTGACGACCACGGCGCCACGACCGCGGAGTACGCCGTCGGCACGCTCGGTGCCGTCACGTGCGCCGTCGTGCTCCTGCGGCTCGGCACCGACAGCTGGTTCCTCGACCACGTCGCCGCGCTGCTGCGCCAGGCGCTGGAGCCCCGCTCGCTCCTGGAGCTCCTGTGGCACGGCCACCCGTTCGCGCCCCTGCGATGAGACGACGCGGCGAGCGGGGTCTGGCCACCGCCGAGCTGGCCGTCCTCGCACCGTTCGCGCTCGTGCTGGTCGTGCTGCTCCTCTGGGTCGCGTCGCTCGGCCTGACGCAGGTGCGGCTCGTCGACGCGGCGCGGGAGGGGGCTCGCCTGGTCGCCCGCGGCGAGCCAGAGGCCGACGCGGTCGAGGCCGTGCGGCGACTGGCACCGGCCGGATCCACGGTCGACGTCGCCGAGGGCGCCGACGGGACCGTCGCGGTCACGGTGCGGGTGCGTGCGCGGGCGCCACTCGGCTTCGCGTCCACCGTGGGCTCCGTCGGGCTCGACGCGAGTGCGGTGGCGGCCGTGGAGGCACCGTGAGCAGGCCACCGGACGAGCGCGGCTCGGTCACGGTGCACGCCCTCTGGGTGGGCGCCGCCCTCGTGACCGTCGTCGCCCTCGGGCTCCAGGTGACCGCGCTCGTCGCCCTGCGCCACCGCGTGTCGGCCGCGGCCGACCTGGCTGCCCTGGCCGGCAGCCGCGCGGCCACGGAGGGTGGCGACCCGTGCACCGCCGCTCGGCAGGTCGCGCGCCGCAACGACGCCGCGCTCGAGCGGTGCCGTGCCGACCTCGACGTCGTCACGGTCACGGCCACCGCGGCCACCAGGCCGTGGTGGGGCGGCACCTGGAGGGCTCGCGTGCAGGCGCGTGCCGCGCCGGCCTGGTACGAGCGGTGAGTGGCGGCTCAGGCGTCGGGCGCGCCGTCGAGCAGTGCGTCGAGCAGCCGCACCGCGCCGGCCTTGTCGAGCGGCTCGTTGAAGTTCCCGCACTTCGGCGAGACCACGCACGAGGGGCACCCGTCGCGGCACTCGCAGTCGTCGATCGTGGCGCGGGTGACCCGCAGCCACCGCTCGACCACCTCGTAGCCGCGCTCGGCGAAGCCGGCCCCGCCCGGGTGCCCGTCGTGCACGAAGATCGTCAGCGTCCCCGTGTCGGCGTGGACGGCGGTGGAGAGCCCGCCGAGGTCCCAGCGGTCGCACGTGGCGAGCAGCGGCAGCAGGCCGATCGCGGCGTGCTCCGCCGCGTGCGCCGCTCCGGGCACGTCGGTGCGCTCCAGCACCCGCTCCACCACGTCCGGCGGGAGGGTCCACCAGGTCGCGACGGTGCGCAGCGTGCGCGACGGCAGGTCGAGCGGCTCTTCGCCGACGAGACTTCCGTCGTGGCGTCGACGCGAGAACGAGACCACCTGGCTCGTCACGTCGACCTCGCCGAGATGGACGGTCGTGGCACCCCAGCGTCGTGTCCGCCGCGTCGAGACGATCGAGACCTCCGTGGTCGAGCGCGCCGACGTGGACCAGCCGGGGTCCTCGGCGTGCACCACCGCCACGCCCTCCTCCACGTCGTACTCGTCGACCACGTGCACCTGACCTTGGTGCACGTACACCGCGCCCTCGTGCACCTCGCCGTCGGCGGACCCGGCATCGACGGTGCCCACCAGCCGGCCGGTCGGACCGTCGACGATCTGCACGGGCGCGCCACCGCTGCCGCGCAGGTCGGCGAGCGCGGCAGCGCGGTCGCGGCGGGTCCAGAACCAGCCCGCGGTCCTGCGACGCAGCCAGCCCGCCGCCTCCAGCGCGTCGACCCCCTCGCGGGCGCGCGGCCCGAACAGCGCCAGGTCGGCCTCGGTCAGCGGAAGCTCCTGCGCCGCGGCGGCCAGGTGCGGACCCAGCACGTACGGGTTGTCCGGGTCGAAGACGGTCGCCTCGACCGGCGCGCCGAGCCAGGCGTCGGGGTGGTGCACGAGGAAGGTGTCGATCGGCTCGTCGCGAGCCACGAGCACGCCGAGCGACGGCTGCCCGTCGCGACCGGCTCGTCCCACCTGCTGCCAGAACGCCGCCCGCGTGCCGGGGAAGCCCACGCTGACGACGGCGTCGAGCCCGCTGACGTCGACGCCCAGCTCGAGCGCGTTGGTGGCGGCCAGGCCGAGCAGGTCGCCCGAGCGGAGCCGGTCCTCCAGGGCCCGCCGTTCCTCGGGCAGGTACCCGCCGCGGTAGGTGGCCACCCGGGCGGGCAGCTCGGGGGCGACCTCGCCGAGGCGCTCCTGCGCGCCTCGGGCGATGGACTCTGCCCCTCGCCTGGACCGCGAGAAGACGAGGGTGCGGGTGCGGTCCAGCACCAGGTCGGTGAGCACGTCGGCCGCCTCGCGGCCCGCGGACCGCCGGCTCGGCGGCTGCGACGGGTGCGCGGCGCCGACCAGGGGCGGCTCCCAGAGCGCGATCGTGCGCGGGCCGTGCGGCGAGGCGTCGTCGGTCACGGCCACCACGTCGAGCCCGGTGAGCCGCCGCGCCGACGCCTCCGGCTCGCTCACCGTGGCCGACGAGAGCACCACGACGGGCTGCGACCCGTGGTGCGCGCACACGCGCAGCAGCCGGCGCAGCACGTGCGCGACGTGCGCACCGAACACGCCCCGGTAGTGGTGGCACTCGTCCACGACGACGATCCGCAGTCCTGCGAACAGCCGTGCCCAGCGCTCGTGGCCGGGCAGGAGCGTGTGGTGCACCGTGTCCGGGTTGGTGAGCACGAGCTGCGCGTGGTCGCGCGCCCACGACCTCTCGTCGAGCGAGCTGTCGCCGTCGACGGTGGTCGCCCGGACGAGCGGTGCGCCGTCCTCGTCGCGGGGCAGACGGCGCAGCTGGTCGGCGGCGAGCGCCTTCGTGGGCGCCAGGTAGAGCGCGGTGGGGGCGCGGTGCCCACGGATCGCGTCGCCCGCCCGACCCCGGACGAGCGCGTCGAGCGCAGGGACCTGGTAGGTCAGCGACTTCCCCGAGGCCGTGCCCGTGGACACGACGACGTGTCGACCCGCGTGCACGTGCGCGAGCGCCTCGGCCTGGTGCGCCCAGAGGTGGGTGACGCCCTGCGCCGCGAAGGCCGTGCGCACGCGCGGGTCCACCCACTCCGGCCAGGGCTCCACGACGGCGTCGCGGGCGGGGACCTCGTGCAGGTGCAGGATCCGGTCGGCGTAGCGCGTCAGCACTCGGTCCGGTTCCACGGTGCCATCATCCCAGGGCCCCCGTCGGGGGCGCGGACGACGGGGCGTCGAGGCGTCCGGCGTGGTTGACTTGGCGTACCTCCGAGGAAGGATGTTGATGGAGCTCCTGCTGACCACCCGCACCGACGAGCCCTTCGAGATCATCGAGGTCGGCGGCGAGATCGACGTGTACACCGCCCCGCGGCTGCGGGAGGCGATCGTGGAGGCGATCGACGCCGGTCACCTGCGCCTCGTCGTCGACGTGCAGCGCGTCGACTTCCTCGACTCGACCGGTCTGGGCGTCCTCGTCGGCGCCCTCAAGAAGGTCCGGGCGGGCGGGGGCTCGCTCGACATCGTCTGCACGCACCCGCGGCTGCTCAAGATCTTGGAGATCACGGGCCTCGACAAGGTCTTCGGCCTGCACGACTCCGTCGAGGCGGCGCGCGCCGCGCACGACACCGCCGGCCTCGCCTGACGCCGGCCCGACGTCGGCGTGACACGCTGACGCCATGGAACGACTACGCGCCCGCCTGACCGACGTCGGCTTCACCGTCGAGCGGGTGCAGGCCCTGCTGGGGCCCGAGGCCCAGGGCGCGCTGCTGCGCAACGAGACGACCCCGGCGGAGCGCGCGACCCGCGACGGCTCGCCCCTCTCGACCCTGGTGCGGCTCTTCTCCCTGCAGCGACCCGAGCCCGCGGCGGCGGTCGAGGCCGCGCTGCCGGGGCAGGTGGACGACCTCGTGGGCCGGGGTGTGCTCGCCCGGGACGGTGACGCGGTGCGAGCCGTGGTCGACGTCCGCCCGTACGGCGACGAGACGCACGACTGGTGGGTGGTCTGCGACCTGACGCCCGGGCTCGACACGCGCCCGATCGAGGTCGGGCCCGAGCACGTCCTCGGCATCAGCGAGGCGTCCTCCTCGCTCGCCCAGCTCACCGTCCCCTCCTCACGCCTCCTGCCCGGCGGCGAGTCGACGCGCGCGCTCGACCTCGGGACGGGGTGCGGCGTGCAGGCCCTGCACCTCGCGCAGGGGCACGACCGCGTCGTCGCGACCGACGTCAACCCCCGTGCCCTCTGGGCGGCACGGCTCACGGCGGAGCTCAACGGCGTCGACGTCGACGTGCGCGACGGCTCCTTCTGGGACCCGGTCGCGGGCGAGCGCTTCGACACCATCGCCACGAACCCGCCGTTCGTCGTCTCCCCGCCCACCGGCGACCGGCTCGTCTACCGCGAGGGGTCCCTCGAGACCGACGGCGTCGTCCGCACCGTCGTGGCCGGCGCGGCCGACCACCTCGTGCCCGGCGGGTGGTGCCAGGTGCTCGGCAGCTGGGTGCACACCGACGAGCCGTGGCAGGACCGCCTGGGCGGGTGGGTCGGCGCCACCGGGCTCGACGCGTGGGTGGTCCAGCGCGAGGTCGTCGACCTGTCGGCGTACGTCGAGATGTGGCTCGCCGACGCGGGAGTCCGGCACCGGCCCGACTACACGGCCCGCTACGACGCCTGGCTCGACTGGTTCGACGACCAGGGCGTCCAGGCCATGGCGTTCGGCTGGATCAGCCTGCGTGCGGCGCACCGCGACGTGCCCGTGCTGCGGCTGGAGGAGTGGCGCCACGAGGTCGTGCCGCCCGTCGGCGCGGCGGTCCTGTCCTGGGGCGAGCGCGTCGACGCCCTGGCCGCGGCCGACGACGTGCTCGACGTCCGCTGGCGCCAGGCGCCCACGCTGACGCAGGAGACGTTCGGCCGGGCCGGCGAGGAGGACCCGGAGGCCATCGTGCTGCGCCTGGGGGAGGGTCTGCGCCGGGCCGCCCAGGTCGACACCGTCCAGGCGGGGCTGGTCGGTGCGCTCGACGGCGACCTGACGGCCGGGGAGGTGCTCGACGCGCTCGCGCAGCTCCTCGAGCGCGATCCCGAGGTCCTGCGCGAGCAGTACCGTCCGGTCGTCCACGAGCTCGTCGCCGACGGCCTGCTCGTTCCCTGACCGCCTCGCGCGGGCCCTGTGGCGCGCGCCACCTGCGGCCCCGGGGCACGATGTTCCTTGACAAGGCGCGTTAGCGTATGCCGCGTCCGGCCCGCTGTCCGTGCGCCCGGACCGTCCACGAGGGAGTAACACCGTGACCACGCTCGTCATCGTCGAGTCGCCGAACAAGGTGCGCAGCATCCAGTCGTACCTGGGTGACGGCTACGTCGTCGACTCCAGCGTGGGCCACATCCGCGACCTCCCGAAGGGTGCCGACCAGGTGCCCGCCAAGTACAAGGGCCTGCCCTGGGCGCGCCTCGGCGTCGACATCGAGAACGGCTTCGACCCCGTCTACGTCGTCGCCGCCGAGAAGAAGCCGCAGATCACCAAGCTCAAGAAGCTCCTCAAGGAGGCCGACGAGCTCGTGCTCGCGACCGATGAGGACCGCGAGGGCGAGGCCATCGCCTGGCACCTCTTCGACGAGCTGAAGCCGAAGGTCCCGGTCAAGCGGATCGTCTTCAACGAGATCACCAAGGAAGCGATCACGCGGGCCGTCGAGAACCCGCGCGACATCGACATGGACCTCGTCGACGCGCAGGAGACCCGCCGCATCCTCGACCGTCTGTACGGCTACGAGGTCAGCCCCGTGCTGTGGAAGAAGGTCATGTCCGGCCTGTCCGCGGGTCGCGTGCAGTCGGTCGCGACCCGCCTCGTGGTCGAGCGCGAGCGGGAGCGCATGGCGTTCCGCTCCGCCTCCTACTGGGACCTCGACGCCACCTTCGACGCCGGCGAGCAGCACGAGGACGCGCGCTTGTTCCCGGCCCGTCTGGTGACGGTCGGCGGCAAGCGCGTGGCGAACGGTTCGGCCTTCGCCGACGACGGCACCCTCAAGAACGCCGACGTCGCGCACCTCGACGAGGCACGCGTGACCGCCCTCGCGGCGGGTCTGCGCGACGAGACGTTCACGGTCGCCGGTGTCGACGCGAAGCCCTACACCCGCAAGCCGTACGCCCCGTTCCGCACCACGACCATGCAGCAGGAGGCGTCGCGCAAGTTCGGCTTCGGCGCCGCCCGCACGATGCAGGTCGCGCAGCGGCTGTACGAGGGCGGGCACATCACCTACATGCGCACCGACTCGATCACGCTGTCGCAGACCGCGCTCAACGCCTCGCGCGCCCAGGTCAAGGAGCTGTACGGCGCGGAGTACCTGCCCGACAAGCCCCGCACCTACGCCGGCAAGGTGAAGAACGCCCAGGAGGCGCACGAGGCGATCCGGCCCGCGGGGGAGCGGTTCAAGACCCCGCAGGCCACGGGGCTGCGCGGTGACGAGCTCCGGCTGTACGAGCTGATCTGGAAGCGCACGCTCGCGTCGCAGATGAAGGACGCCCGCGGCGAGCAGGTCTCGATCCGCCTGACCGCGACCGCCTCCGACGCTGCGGGCGCCGACGCGGGAGCGCCGGTCGAGCTGACCGCGTCGGGCCGCACCATCACGTTCCACGGCTTCCTGAAGGCGTACGTGGAGTCCCGCGAGGACAACGGCCAGGGCGACGACCAGCAGACGAAGCTCCCGGCGCTCGCCCAGGGTGACACGGTGACCGCGCACGAGCTGACGCCCGCCGGCCACGAGACGAAGCCGCCCGCCCGCTACACCGAGGCCTCGCTCATCAAGGAGCTGGAGGACCGGGAGATCGGTCGCCCGTCGACGTACGCGTCGATCATCGGCACCATCCAGAACCGTGGGTACGTGTTCAAGAAGGGCACCGCGCTCGTCCCGGCATGGATCGCGTTCAGCGTCGTCCGGCTGATGGAGCAGCACTTCCCCCGCCTCGTCGACTACTCCTTCACGGCCGAGCTCGAGGACGTCCTCGACCAGGTGTCGCACGGACGCGAGGAGCGTCAGCGCGTGCTCGAGGGGTTCTGGGCCGGCAGCGGCGAGAAGGACACCGGACTCAAGCGGCTCATCGAGAACCTCCCCGACATCGACGCCCGCGGTCTGGCCACGTTCGAGCTCGGCGACGGCGTCGCGGTGCGCGTCGGGCGCTACGGGCCGTACGTCGAGGGCCCGCCGATGGTCCCCGGCAAGGACGGTGTCGACGTGCCCACGCGCGGCAACGTGCCCGAGGACCTGCCACCGGACGAGCTGACGCTCGAGAAGGCCAAGGAGCTGCTGGCGAACCCGGCCGGTGCCGAGAAGATGCTCGGCACCCACCCGGAGACGGGGCTCGACCTCGTCGTGAAGAACGGTCGCTTCGGTCCCTACGTGCAGGAGCTGCTGCCCGAGGACGCCCCGAAGGGCGAGAAGCCGCGCACCGCGAGCCTGTTCCGCACGATGAGCATGGACGCGATCGGCATCGACGACGCCGTCCGGCTCCTCACCCTCCCGCGCGTCGTCGGCACCGACGTCGACGGCACCGAGATCACCGCGCAGAACGGTCGCTACGGGCCGTACCTCAAGAAGGGCACCGACTCGCGCTCGCTCGAGTCGGAGGACCAGCTGTTCACGCTCACCGAGGAGCAGGCGCGCGCCATCTACGCGCAGCCGAAGACCTACGGCCGCCGCGGCACCGCCAAGCCCCCGCTGAAGGAGCTCGGCGTCGACCCGGTCAGCGAGAGGCCGATCGTCGCGAAGGACGGCCGGTTCGGCGTCTACGTGACCGACGGCGAGACCAACGCCTCGCTGCGCAAGGACGACGACCTCGAGACCCTCACCGAGGAGCGCGCCCAGGAGCTCCTCGCTGAGCGCCGCGCCCGCGGTCCGGTCAAGAAGACGGCGAAGAAGAGCGCCAAGAAGGCCACGACCAAGAAGACCGCTGCGAAGAAGACGACGGCCAAGAAGACGACGACGGCGAAGAAGACGACGACGGCCAAGGCGGCGACGAAGTCGTCGGCAGCGAAGAAGAGCTGAATCCTCTCGGCTTCCTGGTCGTGACCTTGCTGGTGCGCTGCCGTAGGGAGTCTGTGCTTGCCGGTGCGCTGCCTCGGCTCGCGGTGGGGGTGGTCTCCGAAAGGGCCTCGACCGGGCGGTTGGCGGCGGCGCTGGTCTGGGGTCTCGGGCTGTGGGTTGGTGCTGAGGGTGGGCTCAAGATTCTGCGTTGGTGCACTGGCGGCCAACGCTTCTGCGTTTGCGACGGGATCCCGTCGTGAACGCAGAATCCTTCCGCCGCTCAGCCCTCCATCGGTGGATCGGCAACCGCAGGAGCGCTCCTGCGGTTGCTGATCCACCGATAGGCCGCGCGAACGCAGAACCTTGGCCCGAGAACGCTGAAACGACGAATCGTGCGTCACCCACAGGCCGAAGCCAGACCCCGAGACCCAGACCACCCTCAGGCCCGCTGCCGGTCGAGGCCCTTTCGGAGACCAGACACAGCGCCGGCCGAGGCAGCGCACCAGCAAGGTCAGACTCCCCGCGGCAGCGCAGCGGCAAGAAGAAGCCCCTGCGCCTGCGCAGCGGCAACCACACGACGACCGCAGCCAGCGCAGCAGCAAGGTCACGACGACCGCAACCAGCACCCCACCCCGTCGTACCCGCCCCCTAGGATCGGCCCCATGCAGCCGCGCTACACCGACTCGGGCGTCTTCGTCGCGCTGGAGGGCGGTGAGGGGGGCGGGAAGTCGACGCAGGCGCGGCTCCTCGCCGACTGGCTCGGCGCCGCCGGTCACGAGGTGCTGCTCACGCGCGAGCCGGGTGGCACGGAGGTGGGGGCGCGGTTGCGGGGCATCGTGCTCGATCCCGCCACGGGGCACCTGTCGCCGCGCACGGAGGCGCTGGTCTACGCCGCCGACAAGGCCGAGCACGTCGACGCCGTCGTGCTCCCGGCGCTGGCGCGGGGCGAGGTGGTCGTCACCGACCGCTACGTCGACTCGACGCTGGCGTACCAGGGTGCCGGACGTGCCCTCGACGCCGCCGAGCTGGAGCACGTGGCGCGGTGGGCGACGGCCGGCCTTCGTCCGCACCTGACCGTCGTGCTCGACCTCGACCCCGTCGTCGGGCTCGCGCGGGCGGGGGAGCCCGACCGCATCGAGGCCGAGCCGCTCGATTTCCACCAGCGGGTCCGCAGCCACTTCCTGGAGCTGGCCGCCGCCGACCCAGCCCACTACCTCGTCGTCGACGCCGACCAGTCGCCCGACGTCGTCCACGCCGCCGTGCGCGCCGCGGTCGAGCCGTGGCTGGTGCAGGCGCGGTGACCAGCGTCTGGGACGAGCTGGTCGGGCAGTCCCCGGTCGTCGACACGCTGTCGGCCGCGGTCCGCTCGGCCGGTGGCGACGGTCGCTCGATGACCCACGCCTGGCTGTTCACGGGCCCGCCCGGATCAGGACGCTCGAACGCGGCGAAGGCGTTCGCTGCGGCGCTGCAGTGCGAGCGCGGCGGCTGCGGCGAGTGCCGCTCCTGCACCACGGCGGCGGCGGGCAGCCACCCCGACATCACGCTCATCCGTACCGACGGTCTCTCGATCGGCACCGACGTCGCCCGCGAGTACGTCCGCAAGTCCGCGCTCAGCCCGGCCCTCGGGCGCTGGCAGGTGCTGGTCGTCGAGGACGCCGACCGGCTCACCGAGCAGGCCGCCAACGCCCTCCTCAAGGCGGTGGAGGAGCCGTCGCCGTTCACCGTGTGGATGCTCTGCGCGCCCGCCACGGAGGACGTGATCGTCACGATCCGCTCGCGCTGCCGGCCGGTGCTGCTGCGCACGCCGCCGGTCGACGCCATCGCCCGCCTGCTCGTCGAGCGCGACGGGGTCGAGCCGCAGCTGGCGCACGAGGTGGCGGCCGCCTCCCAGGGCCACATCGGCCGGGCTCGCGGCCTCGCGCGCGACCCCCAGGCGCGGGAGCGGCGCCGGGAGATCCTGTCGCTGCCGACGTCGCTGCGCTCCCTCGGCGACTGCCTGGTGGCGGCGCAGCGCATCAACGACGAGGCCACCGCCCGTGCCGCCGCGATCGCCGACGTCGCCGACGAGCGCGAGAGCGCCGACCTCAAGCAGTCGTGGGGCGTGGAGGACCGCGGCCGTCGCCCCGCCGGCTACGCCGGGGCGGTCTCCTCGCTCGAGAAGGACCAGAAGCGACGTCGTACCCGGCTGGCGCGCGACTCCATCGACGGGGTGCTGCTCGACCTGCTGTCGTTCTGCCGCGACGTCGTCGCCGTGCAGACCGCCCCCGGCGCACCGCTCGTGAACGCCGACGTCGCCGACGCGGTGCGCGAGGCGGCCCGTCTGTGGACGCCCGAGTCGACGCTGAGCCGGATCGGTGCGATCGTCGAGGCGCGCGAGGCGCTCACCGCGAACGCAGCACCGCTGCTCACCCTCGAACGCATGATGATGGGATTCCGGAGCCGATGAAACGACCGCTGATCGTCCTGATCGCCCTCGCCGCGGTGGCTGCGGTCGTCGCGGGCGTCCTGCTCGTGGTCCGCGACGGCGACGGCGCGTCCGACGACTCGCCCGCCGCCCAGGCGATCCAGCCCACCGGCGAGCAGGCTCCCGACGGCCTGCAGCGCTTCTACGACCAGAAGCTGACCTGGAAGGGCTGCGGCGGTGACTCCGAGTGCGCCACGATCACCGTCCCCATCGACTACGACGAGCCCGACGGCGCGACCACGACGCTCAAGGCCGCGCGCTACCTCAGCACCGGCGACGGCACGCGCGTGCTGTTCGTCAACCCCGGCGGACCCGGCGGGTCGGCGATCGACTTCGCCGCGAGCCTGGCGGGCAGCATGGCGCCGACGGTGCGCGACGCCTTCACGATCGTCGGCATCGACCCCCGCGGCGTCGGCGAGAGCTCGCCCCTGGAGTGCCTGCCCGACGCCCAGTTCGACGCCTACGCGGCCAGCGACCCCGACCCGAGCACGTCGGCCGAGGTGCGCGAGCTGCGCGCCGGCGTCCGCAAGCTGGGCGAGGCGTGCGCCAAGAACTCCGGCGAGCTCGCCGGACACGTCTCCACCGAGGAGGCCGCCCGCGACATGGACGTCGCGCGCGCCGCGATGGGGCAGCAGAAGCTCGACTGGTTCGGCGCGTCGTACGGGACGCAGCTCGGCGCCACCTACGCGACGCTGTTCCCGCAGAAGGTCGGCGCCATGGTGCTCGACGGCGCCGTCGACCCCGCCCAGGACGTGTTCGGGTCCGCCTTCGGGCAGGCCACCGGGTTCCAGCGCGCGCTCGACGCCTATCTCGACGCGTGCGCGAAGCTCGAGTCGTGCCCGCTCGGCCAGGACCCCAACGCCGCCAACCGGGCGCTGGCCACCTTCATGTCCCGGCTGGAGGACCAGCCGCTGCCCACTGGGACCGACCGCGAGCTGACGAAGGGCCGGGCGTTCTACGGCGTGGCCGTCACCCTCTACGACAAGGCGGCGTGGCCCGTCCTGTCGCAGGCGCTCACGGCAGCGCTGCGGGGCGACGGGTCGCTGCTGCTGCGCCTCAACGACCTCTACTTCTCCCGGCAGAGCGACGGCAGCTACGACGGCAACATCGGGTGGGCCAACATCGCGGTCAACTGCCTCGACAACCGCGAGCGGCCGAGCGTCGCCGAGGTGGAGGCCGAGCTGCCCCGCTTCGAGAAGGTCTCGCCGGTCTTCGGTGCCGCTCTCGGCTGGGGCACCCTCGGCTGCACCGACTGGCCCGAGCCCGCCGAGCGCCCGCAGGTGGAGATCGACGCCGAGGGCTCGTCGCCGATCGTCGTCATCGGCACCACCCGCGACCCTGCGACGCCGTACGAGAACGCCAAGGCGCTGGCCGACCAGCTGGGCGACCGCGAGGGCGTGCTGCTCACCCGTGAGGGCGACGGCCACACGGCCTACAGCTCCGGCAACCGCTGCATCGTCAAGGCTGTCGACGCCTACCTCGTCGACGGCACCGTCCCGCGCGACGGCACGACCTGCCCCGACGAGTAGTCCGGCCGCAGTCCGGCCTCGCACCGCTCGGCGGTGCCGCGGCGACGGGGGCGGGCTCAGGCCGAGCGGATGGCCTCGTGGTGGCGGATGACCTCGTCGATGATGAAGGTCAGGAACTTCTCGGCGAACGCGGGGTCGAGGTCGGACTCGACGGCGAGCGAGCGGAGCCGCTCGATCTGGCGTGCCTCGCGGTCGGGATCGGAGGCAGGCAGGTCGTGCGTGGCCTTCAGCCGGCCCACCCGCTGGGTGCACTTGAACCGCTCCGCCAGCAGGTGCACGAGGGCGGCGTCGATGTTGTCGATGCTGGAGCGCATGTCGTCCAGCTCGGCCCGCACGTCCTCTGTCCCGGTCACGGGGTCGAGTGTAGGGGGGCCCGTGTGTCCCGCTGGAGGGGCAGGGGTAGGCTGTACGAGGTTCTGCGGGCGATCCTCGCGGGACCTTCGCCGCCTTAGCTCAGTCGGTAGAGCGTTTCACTCGTAATGAAAAGGTCGTCGGTTCGATTCCGACAGGCGGCTCCACCAGGCCCGGTCACGCAGCAGCGGACCGGGCCTTCGTCGTGCTCGCAGCTGTCGCACTCGATGGGCATGTCCACCCGGCTTCTCGCTCAGCTGCAGAGGTCCTCGTCGGCGTGTCGCGAGGTGGTCTCGACGGCGGGGGTGTCGCGGACCTGCAGGCCCGTGGCGTCGGAGGCGCCCAGGACGAGGCGCACTCCCGCGACGTCGGGGTCGACCTGCGGCTCCACGTCGAGCCCGAAGGAGCGGGCGACGGCGGCTGCGGTGCGCTTCGCGCGGTCCGAGCCGTCGACGACGAGGATCGTCCGCTCGGCCGGCTCCTGCGCGTCGCCCACGGCGACGACGGTGTGACCGAGCGACTCGAGCTGGCCGGCGGCCGACGCGGCGAGGCCAGGGACCCGCGCCCCGTTGAGCACCTCGATCGGTGCGTGCTTCGGCGAGGGAGCCGGTCGGTCCGACGCGAGGCGCACCGGCTCGTCGGCGTCGATGGCGGAGAAGACGGTGCGGGCGTCGTCGGTGGCGACCACGCGGTTGGGGTCCTGTGGGGCAGCCGCCGTGGGCATCGCCATGAAGGTGATGCGAGCAGGGTCCACCGATCGCACCCGCTGTGCGAGGCGGCCGAGGGCTCTGGTGCTGGCGAGGTCGTCGTCGACGGTCATCGACTGCGTGGCTGCGTCGAGGAACCTCACGAGCCGGTCGGGGCGGGTCAGCACCTCGGCCGAGCGCACCTCGTGGATGATCGCCGACATCACCACCTGCTGGTGGCCGATGCGGCTGAGGTCGCTGCCGTCGCCGATCGCGTGACGGGTGCGGGCCAGCGCCAGCGCGTCGGTGCCGTCGACGCGCTGCTTCCCGGCCGGCAGGTCGAGGTGCGCGTCGTCGTCGCGCAGCGCCTCGGGCAGGCACACGTCGACTCCACCGAGCGCGTCGACCATGTCGGCGAAGCCGTCGAAGTCGAGCTCGACGAAGTGGTGCACGTGCACGTCGCTGAGTGCCTCGACGGCACGCACGCTGCAGGCGGGACCGTGCTGCAGCGCCGCGTTGATCATGCCTGGACCCCCGGCGTGCGACGTCCCGTCGGCGTCGTCGCACGAGGGCAGGTCGAGGAGCGTGTCGCGCGGGATCTGCACGGCGTCGATGCGGCTGTTGTCGGCGGCGACGTGAGCCAGCACGAGGGCGTCGCTGCGTCGGCTGCCGTCGCCGTTGCCGTGCTTCGAGGTCCGGAGGTCGCGCGAGTCCGAGCCGATGAACAGGACGTTGAGGGCACCGGTGTCGGTGTCGTCCTCGACGAGGTGGTCGCCCACGGTCGCCGTGCTGAGGTTCGCGGACAGACGCCACTGCAGCACGCCGAGCGCCACGCCGGCCACCAGCGCGAGGCTGACGACACCGACGAGCACGACGCGCACGGTGCGGCGTCGCCGCTGGAGCATGCGTCGTCGGGCCCGCGTGGGAGGGGCGGTCGCGGTGGGGGTGCGCTCCTGCTCCACGAGCTACTCCGCCGTCCGGGCCGGTTCCTCCTCCGAGCTCGGGGGTTCCTCGCGCATCTCCTGCCTGAAGATGCGCAGCGCCTGGCCCGAGCCGCGGGCCAGCTCGGGGAGCTTGCGGCCGCCGAACAGGAGCACGGCGACCCCCACCACCATCAACAGCTCCGTCGCACCGATCTGCCTCAGCATGCTTCTCCCTCGTGTTGCCCGTTGCTCGCCGTCTGGTTGCGCGCCGCGACGACCCGTCGACGCTAACAACTCTCGCCTGAGAGACGCCTGAACCGCGTCACGGCCCTTCGGGCTCGAGGCGGGCTCGACCCCAGGTGGTGCGGTTCGTGCTCCGATACGGTTCGCTGCATGCCGCGTGCGTACCGCTCCCCGACCCGCGACGCCGTCGCCGCGGCCACGCGCCGCAGGATCGTCGAGGCGGCGGGGACGCTCTTCGTGCGCGACGGCTACGCGGCGACGTCGATGCAGGCGATCGCGGCCGAGGCGGGCACGTCGGTGCAGACCGTGCACGCGCACGGCCCCAAGCACGCACTGCTCGTCGCGGCGCACGAGCTGACGCTGGCCGGTGACGAAGGTCGACATCCGCTCGCCGAGCGTCCGGAGCTGGTCGACATCATGGCCGAGCCCGACACGGGCGTGGCGATCGAGCGGTACGTCGACTTCCTCGTCGAGGCGAACCTGCGGTCCGCGGCGCTCCTGCACGCCATGGTGTCCGCCGCGGACGTCGACGCGAGAGTCCGCTCGGCGGTGCAGGACCTGGAGGAGCGCCGGCACCGCGACATGACCATCGCCGCCGGGTGGTTCGTCGCGCGCGGACGGCTCCGCGCCGACCAGGCGTCCGAGGCGGCCGACCTGCTCGGGCTGGTCGTCGGCCCCGAGCCGTGGATCCACCTCGTCCGCGAGAGAGGGTGGACGCCGACGCGCTACGGCGTGTGGCTGCGCCGGCAGCTGGACGAGCTGGGGGCGGCGCTCGACGGGTGACCCATATTGGGGTTAGTCTCACTCTAGTCAATTGAGGGAGACGCCCATGAGCCGCAGCGCGGTGCTGTGCAGCATGCCGGCGACCGGACACGTCGGACCGCTGTCCGTGGTGGCCGGCGAGCTCGTCCGCCGCGGATGGCGGGTGAGGATGCTCACGGGAGCCGGCTACGAGGCTCCCGTGCGCGCGAGCGGAGCGGAGTTCGTGGCGCTGCCGGCCGAGGCCGACACGCTCGACTCCATCGGGGCGGGGGAGCGCACCCGTGGCCTCGCCACCATCAACCACGGCGTGGAACAGGCCTTCGTCGCCCCAGCTGCGCCGGCCGGACAGGCACTCGAGCAGATGCTCGCCGACGAGCCCGCCGACGTCGTCCTCCACGACATGACCTTCCTGGGTGTGCAGACGCTCTTCTCGCGCCCCCGTGACCAGCGTCCCGCGACCGTGCTGTGCGGGATCGGTCCGGCCGGGTTCAGCAGCGTCGACACCGCGCCCTACGGACTCGGACTCGTGCCGTGGCGACGGACGGTGCCGAACCGGCTCCGCAACCGCCTGCTGTACCGCACGTCGCGCGTGGTGCTCCGGCCCGTCCACCGCAGCCTCGACCGCTTCCTCGCCGACGTCGGCGCGCCGGGGCTCGACGGCGCCTTCTTCATGGACGTGCTCGACCGCAGCGACCTGCTCGCCCAGTTCACCGTCCCCGAGTTCGAGTACGCGCGCTCCGACGCGCCGGCAGGCCTGCGCTTCTACGGCCCGATGGTCCCGCCGGCAGCCGAGGTCGCCGACGTCGCGACACCCGCTTGGTTCGACGACCTCGACCCGCACCTCCCGCTCGTGCACGTGACCCAAGGGACGGTCGCCAACACCGACTTCACCGAGGTCGTCGGGCCGACCGTCGAGGCCCTGGCGGACCGTGACGTGCAGGTCGCCGTGACGACCGGCGGTCGCCCGACGTCCGCGCTGGACGACCTCGGCCCGCTGCCCGCGAACGTCTTCGTCGCCAGCTACCTGCCCTACGACGAGCTGCTGGCCCGCACCGACGTGCTCGTCACGAACGGTGGCTACGGCGGGCTGCACCACGCGATGCGCCACGGTGTCCCGATCGTCATCGCCGGGGACTCCGAGGACAAGGTCGAGACGTCGACCCGCGTGCAGCACGCCGGGGTCGGCATCAACCTGCGGACCGGCCGCCCGACCCCGGCCGCCGTGGGGCGTGCCGTGCGGGCGGTGCTCGACGACGGTGCGTACGCCCGCCGAGCGCACGAGGTCGGCGTCGCGATCGCCCGGTCCAGCGGGGTGGTCGGGCTGGTCGACGACGTGGAGGCGCTGGTCCAGGAGTCCTCCTACCCGCCCCTCACGAAGGAGTCATGAGATGTCGAGCCACGAGGTCGTCCGGCGTCACGTCGACGCGTTCAACGCCCGCGACGAGGCCGCCGAGCCCTGGTCCGAGGACGCGGAGATCATCGCCCCCGGTGCGTCGGCCTCGGGTCGGGAGGCCGTGCTCGCCTTCCTGCGGGTCTTCCACGACGGCTTCCCGGACGGGCGCCTCGAGCTGGTCTCCGTGCTCGGGAGCGGGTCACGCGTCGCGGCGGAGGGCCGCTTCGTCGGCACGCACACCGGCACCCTGCGCGGTGCGGGCGGCAGCCTCGCGCCGACCGGGCGCGAGGTGTCGTTCCGGTGGGCCGCCGTCTACGAGGTCGACGGCAGCCGACTGCGGTCGGAGCACCTGTACTTCGACCAGGTCGAGCTGCTGTCGCAGGTCGGCGCACTCGGCGACTGAGCTCCCGCGCCCCGCCCGCTCACGCCGCCGGGCGCCGGGACGAACTGGTGCGCTCAGCCAGCCGAGCGCTCGCGCCGGGCGAGCGTCGACGTGGCGCCACCCACGGCACACCAGACGGCGAGCACCGCCCACGGGCGCCAGAGCGCGCCAGCCGTGCCGCCGGTGAGCTGCTGCAGGATCTCGATGCCGGCCGCGTGCGGCAGCAGCGTCGTGACCTCGCGCCACACGACCGGCTGCATCCAGGTGCCCGTGCCGGCGAGGTCGGGGAGCGCCGTGAGGACGAGGAGGGTGACGGCGAGCCCCCAGCCCCACGCGTCCATCAGGTGCTCGAGCGCCTGCGACACGAGCGCGCCGGTCAGCACCAGCAGGGAGAGCGCCGGCCACCACAGGAGCACCGGTCCCGTCGCGAGCAGTGCGCCGACCAGGCCGCCGACGCCGCCGACCAGCACCGCCACTGCCCCGATCACGCGCAGACGTCGCAGGGCGCCCGGCCACGTCCGCGGCAGCCGGCCGGAGCGGACCGTGAGCACCCCCGACGTGAGGATGCCCGCGCCGACGGCCAGCACCGGGAGCCAGGTGACGGCGGCGCGTCCGCCCGCCGACAGCGACGGCCCGACCAGCTCGACCTCCACGCCCCGACCCAGCCGCGCCGACGTGACCCGGACGGCTGCCTCGACCGCCGCCCGCTGGTCCGGCGAGGCCCGCCGTGGCAGGAGCAGGACGTCGTCGGAGCGAGCGAGGTCGACCACCGCAGAGCCCACCAGCGTGCCGTCGTCGACGAGCCCACGGGCTGCTGCGGCCGACGGCGGTCGCACGACCGTGAACGGGCTGTCGGGATCGGCGGCAGCGCGGTCGGCGAGCGTCTGGCCGACCACGGCCGGCGCGACCACGCCGAGCGGCGCCTCGTGCAGGTCGTCGCCCGCGACCCAGGCGAAGACCGCGACCACGCCGGCCAGCTGCACGGCGACGGCGACCACCAGCGGCACCCAGACGCGACCCCTCACGCGCCGACTGTAGGTCACGCCAGGGCCCGCCCCGTCGCCGTGACATCGTGGTGCCGTGGGAGTGCAGCGCGTGCCGTGGCGGATCCGGGTGGCGGCCGTCACCGGGCCGGCGCTCCTGCTCATGCTGTCCCTCGTCGCCTTCTCGGGCCGGGCCGACCCGCCGTCGGCGCCGACGGTGCCCGAGGCGAGCGAGACCCGCTGCCTGCCGATCGAGCCTGTCCGCTCGGTACCCGACCTCAACCGGCTCGTCACGCAGGTCCGTGGCTCGGGGGCGTTCCAGGGCGCCGACGTCGGCGCCGACGTGACCCTGCAGGACGGGCGGCGGCTCTGGCTCTTCGGCGACACCCTCCGGTCGGCCGACTTCGACGGCCAGCGCTTCGTGCGCAACTCGATGCTCGTGTTCGAGCCAGGTTGCGCACAGGTGGTGCTGCCCGCCGACCACGGCGCGCTCATCCCCGACCGGGCCGACGGCGTCGGCTACTGGCCGATGTCGGTCGCCAAGATCGAGCGACCGGGCTACGACCTGGTGGGTGTGTCGGCGCAGCGCGTCAAGGGCGCCGACGCTCCCGACGGCCCGCTCGCGTTCGACAACCTGGGGCCCGCGGTCGCGCTGTTCGTCGTGGAGCGCGGGCGGACGCCCCAGCTGCTCGGGGTGCGCGACGTCGGCCCGGACGACGACGACCCCCGTCGTCCGACGTGGGGCGCCGCGACGGCCGTGTCCGACGGCTGGGTCTACCTCTACGGGACGGCGCGTCCCGGTCGCGGCCTGGTGTTCGGGTTCAGCCTGCACGTGGCGCGGGTGCGGCCCGACGACGTGTTGCGCCCCGACCGCTACCGCTACTGGAACGGTCGGGCATGGACCCGCGACGCCTCCGAGCTGGCCACCCTGGTCCCGGCCGAGGGCGGGGTCTCGCAGACGCTCAGCGTCTTCGAGCGAGGCGGACGCTGGTACGCGGTGAGCAAGCGCGACGAGTTCCTCGGCAAGGACCTCGTCGTGTGGTCGGCGTCGCGACCGACCGGGCCGTTCACCCCGAGCGCCCCGGTCGCCCAGATCCCCAGCGAGCCCGACGGTCGCCTGCGGTACATGCCGCTGGCCCACCCCGACCTGCTGCCCGAGCGAGGGTCGGTCGTCGTCTCCTACAGCCAGAACGACACCGACCTCGCGGAGGTCGCGCGCGACCCGTTCGTCTACCGCCCGCGGTTCCTGCGGATCCCGCTGCCGCGCTGACGTCCGCCCCGCTAGTGCTCGAGCGCGTCGAGGTCGAGGTCGGCGGGGAGCAGCCGGTGCACGAGCCACGCTGCCGCGAGCATGACGAGCCCGGCGGCGAGGCCGACCCAGCCGAACGCCTCGGCGTAGGAGGCCTGGGCGGCTGCGGCGACCGGCGTGTCGAGCGCGAGGGCGAGCGACTCGCGGGTCGCGTCGGTGGCGTCGCCGGGCAGCCCGCTGCGGTAGAGCGCGGCGACGAGGCCGCCGAGCACGCTGATGCTGATGACCGCGCCGAACTCGTAGCAGATCTCCTCGACGGCGGACGCCGAGCCGACCTGGTCGCGTGGTGCGCTGCCGATGATGAGGGCCGAGGCTAGCGCGAGCGCACCCGTCCCCACGCCGACCACGAGCAGTGCCGGGCCGACCACGACGTAGGAGAGCGGTTGCGGCGCCGCGAAGATGAGGAGCGGTCCTGCGCCGAGCAGGACCATGCCCAGCACCACCGCCCGTCGGGCGCCGATGCGGGCGGCGATCCGCGGGGCGAGCGGGGAGGCGACCAGGCCGCCGACGGCGAGCGGCAGCAGCGCGACGCCCGCCAGGAGCGGACCGTGGCCCTCCACGAGCTGGAGCCACTGCGAGCCGACGAAGAGCAGCGCCATCATGGCGATGCTGCTCGCCAGCGCGGCGACCACCCCGCCGCGGAAGATGCGACTGCGGAACAGCGAGACCGCGAGCATGGGGGCGTCCTGGCGCAGGCTGCGTCGCACGAAGAGGGCCAGCATCGTCATGCCCGCGACGACGCAGACCAGGGTGACTCCACTGAACCCGTCCTTGCCGAGCTCCTTGACGCCGTAGACCATCGTGACCATGCCGGCGACCGTGAGGACCACGCCGAACGGGTCGATGCGGCCGGGTCGCGCCGAGCGGCTCTCCGGCAGCAGCCACATGCCGAACGCGACGCCGAGGACCATGACGGGCACGTTCACGAGGAAGGCCGCGTGCCAGCTCCACGCCTGGAGCAGCGCGCCTCCGACGACCGGGCCGACGGCCGCTCCCAGGGAGGCCATCGCGGCCCAGATGCCGAGCGCGTAGGCGCGTTCGCGCGGGTCGGTGAAGAGCGTGCGGATGAGCGACAGGGTCGACGGCATGATCATGGCGCCGCCCAGGCCGAGGGCCACACGCAGCGCGATGACGGCCGATGCGTCGTCGACCCAGAGCGCGGCCGTGGAGGCGACGGCGAAGATCGTGAAGCCGGTGAGCAGCATGCGCTTGCGACCGACGCGGTCGGCAAGGGCGGTGACGGGCACGAGCAGGCCGGCCAGGACGAGGGCGTACGCGTCGACGATCCACAGCTGCTGCAGAGCGCTGGCGTCGGTCTCGGCGGCCAGGTCCGGCAGCGCGACGTTGAGGATCGTCATGTCCATGACCACCACGAGGAGGCTGGCGGCGAGCACGGCCAGACCGGCCCAGCGGCGCGGGTGGTCGACGGCGGGGGTCGTGGGGGAGGGAGAGGTGGTCACGGTGTCACCGAGGCTTTCCCGAAGCCGGAGGCTTCGTGGTGGCGGAGTGCGGAGGCTTCGTGGTGGGGAGTGCGGAGCCTCAGTCGTGCTGACGGGCAGAGGCTCCGTCGAGGAAGAAGGAGGAGACGAGGGCGCCAAGGCCGCGTCGCGGCACGTCGCCGACCCGGATGGCCTCGCGGGCGGCGACGAGAAGGCCGTAGCCGGCGGTCGACAGCCAGGCGGCGCTGACGTCGTCGCGCAGCACGCCCGCCCGTTGTCCGGCGGCGAAGAGCACGACCTCGCGCCGGTGGAGGGCCTCGGCGCGGGCGGCGAGTCCCGGCTCGACGGTCAGGAAGTGGTCGGTGAGGGCGAAGCCGAAGTCGTCGGAGTCGTCGGTGAAGCGCTCGAGCAGCTGCTCGACGGTGCTCCGGATGAGGCCGCCGTCGCCGCCGGCGGCCACGTCCTCGACCGCTGCCTCGTCGAGACGCTGCTCCCAGCGGTCGAGGGAGCGAGTGCCGATCTCGAGGAGCAGCTCGTCGCGTCCGGCGAAGTAGCGGTGCAGCGTCGCGCGGCCGATGTGGGCGGCTCGGGCGATGTCGGCCATCGACGACGTGGGGTCGGCGTTGAGCTGCCGTTGGGCGACAGCCAGGATCTCGTCGGGTGTCATCGCACTCCCCGGGTCGTCGTGAGACAGGAGTGTCTCACATGAGACCACAATGTCTCACCCCGCGGGGGCGGCCGGGTGCGAGGGTCGGCCGTCCCGTGACGGTTCGTCCCGCACGGGGCGGGTACGTCGGGAGGGAGCCGGCGTGACGTCGGCTCCCTCGACCGATGGAGTCCCCGTGCCCCTCACCGCCCTCGCACTGAACTGCACCCTCAAGCCCGGCGACGCGCCGTCGAGCAGCGCCCTGATGGCGCAGCAGTACCTCGACGCCCTCGCCGAGCACGACGTCGTCGGCACCGCCGTGCGGGTCGTCGACCTCGACGTCAAGCCCGGTGTCGAGACCGACATGGGCGACGGCGACGAGTGGCCGGCGATCCGTCGGCAGCTGCTCGACGCCGACGTGATCGTCGTGGTCACACCGACGTGGGTGGGGCAGATGTCGAGCGTCGCGAACCGCGTGCTGGAGCGGCTCGACGCCGAGCTGTCCGAGACGCGCGACGACGGGAACCCGATCCTCTACGGGAAGGTCGCGCTCGTGGGGGTCGTCGGCAACGAGGACGGCGCGCACAAGATCACGGCCGACCTGTACCAGGCGCTCGACGACTGCGGCCTGACGATCCCCGCGCAGGGCGGCACGTACTGGAACGGCGAGGCCATGCACACGGTCGACTACAACGACCTCGACGAGACCCCCGAGGCCACGCTCAGCACGCTGCGCACGGCGGCCGCGAATGCCGTGCACCTCGCCCGGCTGCTCTCCCGCGAGCCGTACCCCGCCTGACCTTCTGCCGCGGTCAGCGGCGCGCGGTGGCCAGCCGGTCGATCCGCACGAGCGCCGCGGCCAGCACGGGCAGGTATGCCGGCGCCCACAGCGGGGCACCCATCGACAGCCGGCAGCCGTCGACCTCCGGACGCACGGCGTGCGTCGTCGCGGGCACACCGGCGACCGACCAGGCCCAGGCGCGCCCCGGCTCGAACGACGTGATCGCGAAGGGGAGCGAGAGACCGACGGCCGTGCGGACGTGGCCGGTGCTGCCGAGGCCGAGCGGCGCCTCGTCGTCGAGGCTCGCGTGCTGCACCGACGGGCCCCAGCGAGGCCACGCGTCGAGGTCGACGAGCAGCGACCACACGATGTCGGGCTCGGCGTCGATGTGGCGGTGCACGGTCAGCTGTCTCACGCGTCGCCCACCTCATCCTCGTCGAGCGGCTCCGCCAGGTGCGGGTCCCCGTGGGTGACGTCGCTGACGTGCACGTGCTGGGTGACGTCGTCGGCGCCCGGTGCCGGCCCCGTCCCGAGCGTCTGGGTCAGGACGCGCCGGGTCACGGCGTGCGTCGCCTCGGTGGACTCCGGCACCGACGTCCCGTAGCGCGCCACGAGCTCCACGTACACGGCGTGCAGGCGGCCGCGGTCGCGGACGTCGAGCCGGATGCGTCGCACGGCCGCGTCGGCGACCTCGCCGCCGAGCGCCGAGCGCAGCAGCGCCACGAGCGCGACCGAGGAGACCTGCAGCAGCGGGTCGGCGGTCTCGATCGTGCTCGCCCGACGGGGGGCGGCAAGGGCCCGGGCGAGGACGCGGCCGGCCGCCTGCGCGACGTGCGGGCTCGCCGGCTGGTCGCGGAGCTGGTCGGTCGCCACGTCGAGGGCACGCTCGCCGCTCGAGCGGTCGAGGTCGGGCACGTCGGGGTTCGTCATCGCCACTGCTCCATCCGGATCGCGAGACTTCGTCGGGCGCGGTGCAGCTGTCCGCGGACCACGGTCGGAGTCGTGTCGAGCACCTGGGCGATCTCCGCGTAGGAGAAGCCCTCCAGCTCACGGAGGGTCCATGCCGCGCGCTGGGTCCACGGTAGCTCCCCCAGGGCCAGGTCCAGCGTGCGCCAGAGGTCGCCGAGCTCGGCCTCCTGCTCGGGGTCGAGGCGACGCGCGGCGCCGAGCCGGTCGGCGTCGTCGCGGCCGAGGGGCTCGAGGATGCGGTCGTCGACCGCCAGGGGGCGGGTGCGGCGACGGCGTCGGTAGACCTCGCGCTGCACGATCGTGAACAGCCACGTCTGCACCTTCGAGCGGCCCTCGAAGTCGGGCAGAGCGCGCCACGCGGTGATCCACGCGTCCTGCACGGCGTCCTCCGCCGACCTCTCGTCGCCGTCGAGCAGACGCGCCGCCCGGTCGCCAAGGCCGGCGCGGCGGGCGAGCGCGTTGTCGGACGGACGGGCGCTCCCGTCGTCGGTGCCCGGCACCCGCTCGTCGTCCGTCCCCCTGGTCATCGCTCCGACCGTCCCACCGCGTGGGGAGGGGCGCACCTCGAACGGACTCACACCGTGACGTCGGTCACATCACCGTGACGTTCGGCGTGCGGGGTGACTCTCACGGTTGTTCGATCGATCCACCCCACCACACAGAACAGGACTGATGACGTGAGCGAGAAGGCCGTCGCCAAGACCACCACCTCCAGCGACCTGGACAGCACGCAGGGTCGTACCTCCATCGCCGACACCGTCGTGTCGAAGATCGCCGGCATCGCGACGCGCGAGGTCTCCGGCGTGTACGCGCTGGGTGGCAACACCGCCCGCGCCGTCGGCGCCATCCGTGAGCGCATCCCGGGCTCCTCCACCAACCACTCGCAGGGCATCTCCGTCGAGGTGGGCGAGAAGGAGGCCGCCATCGACATCCAGCTCGTCGCGGAGTACGGCGTCTCCATCGCCGACCTCGCCAACGGCATCCGCACCAACGTGATCAACGCGGTGGAGCGCATGGTCGGCCTCAACGTCGTCGAGGTCAACATCGAGGTGCAGGACATCCACATCGAGTCCGACGAGGGCGCCGACGACACCGCCGGCGAGCCGCGCGTCCAGTGACCACCCCCGCCGACACGCCCGAGCCCGCCGACACCGGAGCGACGGTGGCCGAGCAGGTGGCGTCCGCGACCCTGGGCGTGCCCGGGGTCGCGGGGCTGCACGCCGGCTCGTTCGGCGAGGTGGCGACCTACCTGCCCGGTCGTCGCGTCACCGGGGTCCGGCTGCGCGACGGCGACACCGAGGTGCACGTCGTCGCGACGATGGGCACCCGGCTGCGCGACCTGGCCGACGCCGTTCGCTCGGTCGTGTCGCCGCTCGTCGACACACCCGTGCGCGTGGTCGTCGAGGACGTCGTCCCGGACGGCACGACCGCGTCGTGAGCGGCAGCACCGGGGCGCGACCGACCGGACACCGCTTCGCGGGTCCGGCCGACGCCGCACTGCGCGAGCAGTGGCGTCGCGACCGTCGCGCCCTGGTGCGTCGCCACCATCCCGACGCCGGAGGTGACGCCGAGCAGCTGCAGGTCCGGCTGGCGGCGCTCGACCGGCGCTACGCGTTCCTCGAGCGGTCGGGCCCCCGAAGCTCTGGCCCCGAGCCGTCCGACCCGAGGCCCCTGCCTCGAGTGCTCCACACCCTCCGGGCGGCCCTGCGCCGCCCGACGCGGCGGCCGCGTCGCCGCCGCTACATCGACCTCTGACCCCTCGCACGACCCCCATCCCGGCACCAAGGAGACACCCCATGACCACCTCCACCGTCGGCCTCATCGCCGGCCTCCTGCTCGCCATCGCCATCGCGACCGGCGGCTTCCTCGGCTTCCTGCTCGCCCTCGTCCTGGGCGGCGCGGGCTACCTCGTCGGCGGCCACGTCGACGGGGAGGTCGACCTCTCCGGCCTGCTCGGACGGCGCGACCGTGGCTGACACGGCCACCCTCGCCCCCGTCGCGCAGGAGCGGGCACCGCTGCCCGCCCCCGAGGACCGCGGCCGCACGACCATCGCCGACGGCGTCGTGAGCCGGGTCGCGTCGATCGCGGCCTCGGAGATCGAGGCCGTCGTCGACACCCGCAAGGGCTGGACCAAGCTCGTCCGCAAGGGCCTGCCGCACGCCGAGGCCACGGTCGCCGGCGAGACGTCGTCGATCACGGTCGAGGTCGCGGCGACCTGGCCGACGCCGCTCGCGCCGCTCGTCGAGCGGGTCCGCGCGCACGTCACCGAGCGCGTCGACACCCTCGTCGGCGTCACCGTGAGCCGTGTCGACGTCACGGTCGCCGACGTCGTGCACCTCGACGCCCCCACCCGCCGCGTCGTCTGACCTCTCCCACTCGACCGAAGGACCCCGCATGACCTCCGAGACCCCCTCCCCGACGGGTACCCGCCCGCTCGCGGCGGCGAAGTCGCCCGCCGGCACGGGCGCGTCGCCCCTCGTCGCCCAGCTGATCGCCCTCGCGCTCGTCGGCCTGGCCGTCGTCGCGGTCCAGCACCTGCTCGTGCAGCTCGGCTCGGTGTCGGGCAGCTCGTGGCTGCTGACGGTCGTCGACGCGGCCGACGGGATCGACGGTCGCACCTCCGCGGTGCTGGCCGCCGCGGTCGTCGCACTGGTCGTGGCCGTGCTGCTGCTGCCGGTGGCGCTCAAGCCCCGACCGCGCCGCACCCTGGCGCTGCGCGCCAGCAGCGGCGTGCACCTGCGTCGCCAGGACCTCGTGCGGGTCGTCCGCGCCGCGATCGACGGCACCGACGGCGTCACCGACGCCGACGTCTCGGTCCGGCGTCGGCGCGTGAAGGTGGTGGCTCGTTCCGTCGCCACCAGCGACCGCGAGAGCGAGCTCGAGGGTGCCGTCCGTGCCCGCGCGGAGCGCGTCTGCTCCGCCGTCGACCCCACCCCGCGGGTCGACGTCACCATCCGACCCGAGAAGGGCTGAGCACCATGGTCAGTCGCACCACGCTCCTCATCGACCGTCTCGCCACCCTCGTGCTCGTCGCGCTGCTGGCCGCCGCTGGGCTCGCCGGCCTGTGGTGGTGGTCCGGACGCGAGGTCTCCGGCAGCACGCTCCCCGCGACCAGCAGCACCACGCGCGTCGCCGACGCGCTCGAGAACCCCGCCGTGGCGTGGGGGGCGGCGGCCGTCGCGGTCGTCGTCGCGCTCGTGGCGCTGCGCTGGATCCTCGCCCACCTGACCCGCCCCACCGTCTCGCGACTCCGGCTGGAGGGCAGCGGCGACGACGGACGCAGCGAGGCGCTGGCCGGCAAGGTGCTCTCCGCCGCCGCCGACGCGTTCGCCGCGACGGAGGGCGTGCGCTCCGCACGCGGGTCCGTCGTCCGCGACCGCGGCGAGCTCGTGGCCCGGATCGACGCCACCATCGAGCCGGAGGCCGACCTGACGCACGTGGCGCAGCGCGCCGACGAGGTGTCGGCGCAGCTGCACGACGTGCTCGGTCGCGACGACCTGCGCGCCGCCGTCCGGCTCCGGGTCGCCGCCCGCGGACGAGCCCTCTCCCGCGTGCACTGACGCCCCGGCTCGATCTCGATCTCGCAGCCCAGATGGCCGACCGTGCGCCGGATCAGCGCGCGGCGGCACCGGCCGTTGGTGTCAGGAGCCGGCGACGACGCGTCCGCGCACCTCGCCGAGCGGCACCCGCCGGCCGGCCGGTCCGGGTGCCGTCGCGCTGACGGTCACCTCGTCGCCGTCGTGCAGGAACGCGCGGGTCGAGCCGTCGCCCAGCACGATCGGCTCGGCGCCGTTCGCGGTGAGCTCGATGAGCGCGCCGCTCTCCCCGCGTGCCGGGCCGCTCACGGTGCCCGACGCGAACAGGTCGCCCGGGCGCACCGCCGCACCGTTGACGCACGAGTGCGCGAGCATCTGCGCCGGGGTCCAGTACATCGCGCGGTACGGCGGCCGCGACACGACCTCGTCGCCGATCCGCACCTCGAGCGCGAGGTCGAGCGCACCTGCCGGCGCCGACGTGTCGTCGAGGTAGGGCAGCAACGGGACGTCGCGCGGTGGCGGCGCCGTCCGGGCGTGCCGCAGCGCCTCCATCGGGACGACCCAGGCCGAGACCGACGTCGCGAACGACTTGCCGAGGAACGGCCCGAGCGGCACGTACTCCCACGCCTGCAGGTCGCGCGCCGACCAGTCGTTCACCAGCACCACGCCGAACAGCCGGTCCTCGGCCTCGGCCAGCGTGAGCGGGCCACGGGTGGCCGGCCCGCCGACGACGAACCCGACCTCGGCCTCGAGGTCGAGCCGTGTCGAGGGACCGAACGTCACCGCGCCGTCGGGCTCGCGACGTTGGCCGCCCGGCCGGCGGACGTCGGTGCCCGAGACGACGACGCTGCCCGCACGTCCGTGGTAGCCGATCGGCAGGTGCTTCCAGGCCGCCGGCAGCGGGTCGGTGCCGGGGCGGAACAGCCGGCCGACGGCGGCGGCGTGGTGCTCGGAGGCGTAGAAGTCGACGTAGTCGCGCACCGTCCACGGCAGGTACAGCGTCACGTCGTCCGCTGGCACGAGCGGAAGGTCGTCGGTCTGTGTGCCCACCAGGTCGGCGACCGCCCGACGCACCTGGTCGCGGCGGTCGGGGCCGTGCGCCAGCAGCGCGTCGAGCGTCCCGTCGGCCACCTCGTCGGCGAGCCACGGGAGCGCCGCGCCGGCGTCGAGCACCGAGCGTCCCACGCCGACCCCGACCCGGCGCGGGCCGTCGTCGACGCTGAACGAGCACCAGGGCAGCGTCGTCGTGCCCCAGTCCGGTGCCGCCGACGTCATCGCGACCAGGAGCGGTGGTAGACGCCGTCGTCGACCGCGCGCCCGCCCTCGCCCAGCTCGAGCGGGCGGAACGTGTCGACCATGACGGCCAGCTCGTCGAAGGACTCCGCGCCGAGGCTCGCCTCGATCGCCGCAGGGACCGGACCGTGGGAGTGCCCACCCGGGTGCACGCTGACCGAGCCCTTGCCGATGCCGGAGCCCTTGCGTGCCTCGTAGTCGCCGTCGACGTAGAACATGATCTCGTCGCTGTCGACGTTCGCGTGGTAGTACGGCACGGGGATCGCGAGCGGGTGGTAGTCGACCTTGCGGGGCACGAAGTTGCAGACCACGAAGCTGTTCCCCTCGAAGACCTGGTGCACCGGCGGAGGCTGGTGGATGCGGCCCGTGATCGGCTCGAAGTCGTGCACGCTGAGCGCGTAGGGGTACAGGCACCCGTCCCAGCCGACGACGTCGAACGGGTGCTCCGGTACCACGTGCACGGTGCCCGCGAGGCCTCCGGGCCCGCTGCCGCGGTGCTTCACGAGCACCTCGACCTCCGTCTCCTGGCGGACCTCGGGCTCGCCCGGGCCGCGCAGGTCGCGCTCGCAGTAGGGCGCGTGCTCCAGCAGCTGGCCGTAGCGCGACAGGTAGCGCTTCGGTGGCGCGACGTGGCCGTTCGCCTCGATGCAGTAGAGACGGGTCGTGGTCCCCACGACGTAGCGGTGGGTCGTCGCCCGCGGGACCACGAGGTAGTCACCGGGGCCGTAGGGGAGGTGGCCGAAGACGGTCTCCAGCACGCCCGTGCCGGCCTCGACGAACACGATCTCGTCGCCCGTCGCGTTGCGGTACAGCGGCGACGTCGCACCCGCCACCACGTAGGAGATCCGCACGTCCCCGTTGGCCAGCACCAGGCGTCGGTGCTCGACCGGGTTCGATTCCTTCGCCGCCCACGGTCCGGCACCCCCGCCGGCGGCGCCGGCCGGGTCGTCGGTGAAGAGGTCGTGCAGACGCAGGTGCCGGGGGAGCAGCGGCTCGTTGGGCGTCGTCGCCTGGTCGGGCAGCTCCCACCGGCGCGCCTCGAGCACCGCCGACGGCACGCCCACGTGGTAGAGCAGCGAGGAGTCGGAGCTGAAGCCCTCCTCGCCCATCAGCTCCTCGCGGTAGAGCCGGCCGTCGGGGTCGCGGTGCTGGGTGTGCCGCTTCGGCGGCACCGACCCGGCACGCCGGTAGTGGGCCATCAGAAGTTCCCGCGCTTGGCCTGCTCGCGCTCGATCGCCTCGAACAGCGCCTGGAAGTTGCCCTTGCCGAAGCCGAGCGAGCCGTGCCGCTCGATCAGCTCGAAGAACACGGTCGGCCGGTCGCCCACGGGCTTGGTGAAGATCTGCAGGAGGTAGCCGTCCTCGTCGCGGTCGACCAGGATGCCGCGACGCTGCAGCTCCTCGATCGGCACCCGCACCTCACCGATGCGGGCCCGCAGCTCCGGGTCGGTGTAGTAGCTGTCGGGCGTCGCCAGGAACTCCACGCCACGCTCGCGCAGCGCGTCGACGGCGGCCAGGATGTCGGCCGTGGCGAGCGCGAGGTGCTGCGCGCCGGGCCCGCGGTAGAACTCGAGGTACTCGTCGATCTGCGACCTCTTCTTCGCGATCGCCGGCTCGTTGAGCGGGAACTTCACCCGGTGGTTGCCGCTCGCCACGACCTTGCTCATCAGCGCCGAGTAGTCGGTGGCGATGTCGTCGCCGATGAACTCGGCCATGTTCGTGAAGCCCATGACGCGGTGGTAGAAGTCGACCCACTCGTCCATGTGACCCAGCTCGACGTTGCCGACGACGTGGTCGAGCGCCTGGAACACGGAGCTGTCCTGCCGCCCACGGCCCGGCACCCCCGCCGTGCCCTCCTGCCGCCCACGGCCCGAGGCGCTGGTACGGCGCTCCACGAAGCCGGGGAGGTACGGGCCGGAGTACCGGCTGCGGTCGACGAGCGTGTGCCGCGTGTCGCCGTAGGTGGCGATCGCTGCGCGCCGGACGATGCCGTGCTCGTCGGACACGTCGTGCGGCTCCTCGAGCACCGTGGCGCCCTGCGACCGCGCGTGCTCGACGCAACGGTCGACGTCGGGGACCTCGAGGGCGATGTCGACGACGCCGTCGCCGTGCACGCGGTGGTGGTCGGCGATCGCCGAGTCGGGGTCGACCGCACCGCACAGCACGAACCGGACGGCGCCGCCCTGCAGCACGTAGGCGTGGTGGTCGCGGTTGCCGGTCTCGGGGCCGGAGTAGGCGACGACCTCCATGCCGTAGACGTTCTCGTAGTAGCCGGCGGCCTGCGTGGCGTTGCCGACGGCCCACACGACGGCGTCCCAGCCGGTGACGGGGAACGGGTCGTGCGAGGCGTCGTACTCGACCAGGCCCACGAGCTGGCGGAGCTGGTCGAGGTCGAGCTCGGCGAGCCGCTCGCTGCCGGTCAGGGCGGTCGTCTGGTCGGTCGTCGGGGCGTGCGTCGGCGTCGTCGTCATGTGCCCCAGGTCACCTGCTGGGCCGCGTCTTGGCAACCTGCCCGTCTCGTCCTGGTCAGGTCGGCCACCTCTGCCGAGTAGGGTGGCAGTGAACTAGTCGATCTGCCCAGGAGTCGCCGTGGATGCTCTCGACCTCGCCCTCGTCGAAGCGCTGCGTGATCACCCGCGCGCCGGTGACCTCGAGCTGTCGCGGGTCGTCGGCGTCGCCCGTGCGACGGTGCAGTCACGGCTGGCGAAGATGGAGGCGTCGGGCGTCATCACGGGCTACGGCCCCGACGTCGACCTCGCCGCCGCCGGCCACACCGTCCTCGCCTTCGCGACGCTGGAGATCGCGCAGGGCCGCCTCGACGACGTGCGCGCCGAGCTCGAGTCGCTGCCGAACGTGCTCGAGGCCTACGTCACGAGCGGCACCGCCGACGTGGTCTGCAAGATCGCCGCGTCGTCGCACGCCGACCTGCAGGACGTGCTCCTCCACATGAGCACCTCGGGCTCGATCGTCCGCTCCACGAGCATCGTCGTGCTCAGCGAGCTCGTCGCCCCCCGCGTCCTCCCCGTCCTCGCCCGCGACGTCCAGACCGGCGGCCGCGCCCCCCGCTACCGCTGACCGCCCGGCGCGGTTTACCACGGTCCCGTGGTAGACCCCGTCCCCCCGAGGCAAGCTTCCCGAGGGAGGACGACGTTTACCACGGGACCGTGGTAAACCGTCAGGCGCGCAGCGACCCGAGCCGACGCACGGCCTCGTCGATCACGTCGGCACGCTTGCAGAACGCCCACCGCACGTAGGGGCGGCCGGGGTTGTCCTCGAGCGGGGTGTCGGGGTCGTGGAAGACCTGGTGGGGGACGGCAACGACACCGGCGAGCTCGGGCAGCCGCAGGCAGAAGTCGAGGCCGTCCTCGAAGCCGAGCGGGCGGATGTCGGTGGACGCGAAGTACGTGCCGTCGGGCACGACGACGCCCAGCCCGACGTCGGCCAACCCCGCGCAGAGCCGGTCGCGACGTTCGCGCATCCCCGCGCGGAAGTCCGCGAAGTAGTCGTCGTCGAGCCGCAGGGCCGCGGCGACGGCAGGCTGCAGCGGCGAGCCCGACGTGAAGGTCAGGAACTGCTTGGCGCCGAGCACCGACGCGACGAGGGCCGCCGGTCCGCTCGCCCACCCGACCTTCCAGCCCGTGAAGGAGAACGTCTTGCCGCCGCTGGAGATCGTGAGCGTCCGCTCCCACATGCCCGGCAGCGTCGCGATCGGCACGTGCGGGACGTCGAAGGTCAGGTGCTCGTACACCTCGTCGCTGATGACGACGAGGTCGTGCTCGCGGGCCACCTGCGCGACGGCCGCGAGCTCGTCGGCGGTCAGCACGGTGCCGGTCGGGTTGTGCGGCGTGTTCAGCAGGATCGCCGTCGTCCGCGGCGTCACCGCGGCGCGCAGCTCGTCGAGCGGGAGCCGGAAGTCGGGGGCGCGCAGCGTCACGGGTCGACGCACCGCGCCGGCCATCTGGAGCACCGCCACGTAGGAGTCGTAGTACGGCTCGAGGACGATGACCTCGTCGCCCGGCTCGACGATGCCCAGCACCGCGGCCGCGATCGCCTCGGTGGCGCCCGTCGTCACGACGACCTCGGTGTCGGGATCGACGTCGAGGCCGTACCAGCGGCGCTGGTGCTCGGCCACCGCCTCGCGCAGGACGGGCACGCCGACCCCCGGCGCGTACTGGTTCGCGCCGCCGCGCAGTGCCTCGACCGCCGCCTCGCGCACGACGTCGGGCCCGTCGGAGTCGGGGAAGCCCTGACCCAGGTTCACGGCGCCCGTCGCAGCGGCGAGCGCGCTCATCCGCGCGAAGATCGTGGTGCCCAGGCCGTCGATCCGGCTGCTCTGCGTCCTCATCCCTCGCGACCCTACGCGTCCGCGGGACGGCGAGCCCGGCACCACTTGACGCGTTTCCCTGACGGCCTGGGACTTTGGTCCCATGATGGTGGGTGGGTCGAGGGAGCGGCCCGCGGACCGGGGGGAGCGGCGACGCCGAGGGCGGCGGCGACGCGGGAGAGCGTCAGGGATGCCACTCCTTCGGCGTCGACGAGCAGCTCACCGCCGCCGTACGCGCGGCCGGGGGCGCCGAGCGGTGGTTCGCGACGCAGCTGACCCCGACGTCGGTCGCCGACCCGTCCGCCACCGTGCACACCTGGTGGCCGCGGCTCGGGCACACGCCCGCGAGGGCATGGGCGGAGGTCAAGTCCGGACGGTCGGGCGCCTGGCAGTACGGCTTCGACCTCGCGCAGTACTCGATGGTGCAGAAGATCCTCACGCGCCGTCAGCTGCAGGAGGTGCTGCACGACGTGTGGTCGAACCTGCTGTACGTGCCGGTCGGCCACGACCGCAGCTTCCCGTGGCGCTTCCACTACGACCAGACCCTGCGCGGCCTCGCCCTGACGAGCTACCGGCAGCTGCTGCGCGCGGCGGTCGTGCACCCGGCCATGTCGGGCTGGCTCAACAACGACCTCAACACCAAGCGGGGCATCAACGAGAACCTCGGCCGCGAGCTCCTCGAGCTGTACACGGTCGGGCGCGCGTCGGGCTACACCGAGGACGACGTCAAGGACTCCGCCCGTCTGCTCACGGGTCACAAGGTCAAGGTGTTCGACACCTTCGCGGCCTCGTACGCGCCCGAGGACCACTGGACGGGTCGCGTGCGCGTGCTCGGCTTCACCCACGCGAACGCCGCCGCCGACGGTCGACCGGCGCTGGCGGCCTACCTCGACCACCTGGCGCTGCACCCCGCCACCGCCGAGCGGGTGGCACGCCGGCTGTGCGTGCGGCTCGTCGGCGACGACCCGTCGCCGTCGCTCGTGCGCAGCGTGACGGCCGCCTACCGCTCCTCGCGCAGCGACGTCCGCGCGACGCTCAAGGCGCTGCGGACCCACCCGGAGTTCCTCGCGGCCCGGCGCCGCACGCTGCGGGCGCCGGTCGAGGACGTCGTGGCGTCGGTGCGGGCGCTCGGCATCCGGCCGGTGCGCTTCCGGGGCACGGACGCGTTCCCCGCCAACCTCGTGTGGGCCGCGGGCCGCCTCGGCCAGGAGCCCTACGGGTGGCCGCGCCCCGACGGCTACCCGGAGGGGTCCACGACGTGGGCGTCGCCGTCGCGCATGCTCGGCGCCTGGAACCAGCACTACAGCCTGGCGGGGCGCTGGAACTCCGCCGACGGGCAGGCGTTCCCCGCTCCCGCGTCGGTGCTCCCGACCGCCTTCCCGCGCACGCTCGCCGAGATCGTCGACCACCAGTCGCTGCTGCTGGTGGGCCGGCCCGCCGACGCCACCACCCAGGCCGCGGTCGCGACCATGCTCAACCGCGCATCGGGGTCGGTCTACAAGACCGTGGCCGACGTGTCGGGCTGGCACCTCACGCTCATCCGCGGCACCGTGCTCAACACCCCGGAGGGGATGCTGCGATGACCGGCACCGACGACTGCGGGTGCGCCGACTACGGCCTCACCCGACGCTCGCTGCTCGCCTCCGGCGCGGCCCTCGGGCTCGGCGGGGTCGTCACGTCGATGGTCGGCGACGTCCTGACGTCGGCCGTCTACGGCGCCACGGGCGGGAACGTCCTCGTCGTGCTGTCGCTGCGCGGCGGGGCGGACGGCCTGTCGATGGTGGTGCCGCACGCGGAGGCGGCCTACCACGCCGCCCGCCCGACCACGGCGCTCAAGGCCACCGAGCTGCTGCACGCCGACGCCACGTTCGGCCTGCACCCGAAGTTCGCGCCGGTGTCGCGCTGGTGGCAGGCCGGCAGCCTCGCCGCGGTGCACGCCGTCGGGCTGCCCGCTCCCAACCGCAGCCACTTCGAGGCCATGGAGGAGCTCGAGGACGCCGACCCCGGCAGCAGCGCACGCGTCGGCTGGATCAACCGCATGATCACCGGGCTCGGCGCGCAGCCCGACGTGCTCGACGCGATGCAGCTCGGCAGCACGACCATGCCGACGTCGCTGCTCGGTCCCGCGCCGGCCGTCGCCACCGAGACGGTCGACGACCTCGGCCTGCCGTTCGCCGACGACGCTCGGCTCAGTGGCGCGCTGGGCAGCTTCCTGCAGACGACCTACGGCCGCCGTGGCGGCGTCGTCGGCTCCGCCGGCCTCGACGCGTACGCGCTGTCCCGACGCACCCGCAGCATCGCCGACGCCGCCCGCAGACCGCCCGCCAACGGTGCGCGCTACGCCTCCGGCGACACGGGCCGCGCCATGGCGCACGCCGCCGGCCTCGTCACGTCGGGCCTCGGCGTGCGCGCCATCGCCATCGACGCCGGCGGGTGGGACCACCACATCGGCCTGCGCTGGAACGTGGCCTCCCGCATCGAGGAGCTCGCCACGAACCTCGCCGCGTTCTTCACCGACCTCGGTCCGGCGGCCGACCGCGTCACGCTCGTGACGATGAGCGAGTTCGGACGTCGGCTGCGCGAGAACGGCGCCAACGGCGTCGACCACGGGTACGGCAGCTGCGTCCTGCTCATGGGCGCGGGCGTCAAGGGCGGTCGGGTGCACGCCCGGTGGCCGGGTCTCGGCACGGAGCAGCAGGTCGACGGCGACCTCGCCGTCACCACCGACTACCGCGACGTCGTGGCCGAGGTGCTGCGCTCGCGCTTCCCGGAGGTCGACGTCTCCGGCGTGTTCCCGGGGCTCGTGCAGCGTCCGCTCGGCGTCATGGCCTGAGCATGAAGCTGCCCCGCCGTTCTCGGGGGGTGAAACGGCGGGGCAGCGACTTCACTATAGGCACGCGTCCGGAGCGTCTCCACCGGAACGGCCAGAAATCTCCGGACGCAGGCTGAGATGTGGGTCACATCGACGATCGGGCGGGAGCTCAGGACGGGGATGACACAATCTCCGACATGAGCTCCGCGGCCGCGTCCCACTCCGCCCCTGGCGGTGGACGTCGGGGTCCGCGGCGCCGGTTCTCGGTCGTCGGGGCGATCGGCCTCGTCCTCGTGCTCGCCGGGCTGAGCGTGCTCGGCTACGTCGCCTGGCAGTACTGGGGCACCAACATCGTCTCCAAGCAGCAGCAGGCCCAGGTGCGCGAGGCGATCTCCGAGGACTGGAAGAACGGCACCGACGGCAAGAACATCGGTCTGCTGCGCGTGCCCCGCTTCGGCAAGGACTACGAGGTCCCCATCGTCAAGGGCTTCGACCCCGGCTCGCTCGCCAAGGGCGTCGGCTTCTACCCCAAGGGCGACCTGCCGGGCGAGCTCGGCAACTTCGCGATCGCCGGCCACCGGGTCACGCACGGCGAGCCGTTCCGCGACTTCCTCAAGCTGCGCAAGGGCGACAAGGTGTACGTCGAGACGCGCACGGCCGTCTTCACCTACGTCCTGCGCAACGCGGGCGACTCGATCACGGTCGACTTCACCGAGGGCTGGCCGCTGCAGCAGGTGCCCGACCCTGCGTTGCGCGGCGAGCCGCCCACCAAGAGCGTCCTCACCATGCTCACCTGCTCGGAGCTGTTCCACACCGACAACCGCAACGTCGTGGTCGGCGACCTCGTCCGCATCGTCGACAAGTCGGACCCGGAGCGAAAGATCCCACTCCCCAGCGCCTAGGAGCCCCTGCCCCGATGCACGACTACCAGCGCGCGTTCGTCGAGTTCGCGATCGGTCACGACGTCCTGCGCTTCGGCTCGTTCACGCTGAAGTCCGGCCGCACGTCGCCCTACTTCTTCAACGCGGGCGGCTTCGACACCGGCGCCCGGCTCGCCGGTCTCGGCCGCTTCTACGCCGCGGCGATCACCGAGCGCGCCCCCGCCTTCGACGTCCTGCTCGGCCCTGCGTACAAGGGCATCCCGATCGCGGCGGCCACCGCCGTGCAGCTCGCCGAGGCGCACGACCGCGACGTCCCCTGGAGCTTCAACCGCAAGGAGGCGAAGGACCATGGCGAGGGCGGTGTCGTGGTCGGCGCCCCGCTGCGCGGCCGGGTGCTGCTCGTCGACGACGTCATCACCTCGGGCAAGGCGATCCGCGAGGTCGTGCCGATCGTGGAGGACGCCGGCGCCGAGCTGGCCGGCATCGTCGTCGCCGTCGACCGTCAGGAGCGCGGCACGGGCGAGCTGTCGGCGGTCGACGAGGTGCGCCGCGACCTCGGCGTCCCGGTCGAGGCGATCGTGACCTTCGACCACGTCATCGAGTACCTCGAGGAGTCCGGCCGGCACGCCGAGCACCTGCAGGCGGCCCGGGCGTACCGCGACCAGTACGGCGCGTGAGCGAGCAGCACGAGCGCACCGACGAGGTCGGCGTCGGCCCCTGGGTCGGCCCCGTCCCCGACGACCCCCGCCTCGACCCCGCACTGCTCGCCGACGGCGACCGCCGCAACGTCGTCGACCGCTACCGCTACTGGACGGTCGATGCGATCGTCGCCGACCTCGACACCCGACGTCACCCGCTGCACGTGGCCGTCGAGAACTGGCAGCACGACTTCAACATCGGCTCCGTCGTGCGCACCGCGAACGCGTTCAACGTCGCGGCCGTCCACGTCGTCGGCCGGCGTCGGTGGAACCGCCGGGGCGCGATGGTCACCGACCGCTACCTCCACGTCGAGCACCACGCCGACGCCGCCGCCCTCGCCGCCTGGGCGGCGACGCGTGGTCTGCCGCTGCTCGGCGTCGACAACCTGCCCGGTGCGGTGCCGCTCGAGACGACCTCGCTGCCGCGCGCCTGCGTCCTGCTCTTCGGCCAGGAGGGCCCCGGGCTGAGCGACGCTGCCCGCGAGGCCTGCGCCACCACCCTCTCCATCGCCCAGTTCGGCTCGACCCGCTCCATCAACGCCGGAGCGGCCGCCGCCATCGCCATGCACGCCTGGATCCGACAGCACGCCGAGGAGTCGCCGTGACCGCCCCCACCGTCCCGTCCGTCCGTCTCGACGCCGTCGACCCCGACGACCCGCGCGCCCACGCCGCGCTCACGTCGTACCTGGGCGAGGTCGACGCCACCCTCGCGGACGGCTACGCGCCGGGGCCCGACGACCTCGACCCCTACCGCGCGCCGACGGGCGTCTTCCTGCTCGCCACGGCCGGAGGCGGGGCGCTCGACGGCGAGGTGCTCGGCTGCGGGGCGCTGCGCGACCTCGGCGATGGGTCGGCCGAGGTGAAGCGCATGTGGGTCGACGCGCGGGCGCGCGGCACCGGCCTGGGTCGTCGCCTGCTGGCCGCCCTCGAGGAGCATGCCCGCGGCCTCGGCTACCAGCGGGTGCGGCTCGACACCAACGACCAGCTCGTCGCCGCGCTCGCGCTGTACCGCTCCGCCGGGTACGCGGAGGTCGAGCGCTACAACGACAACCCGCACGCCCGCCACTGGTTCGAGAAGGCGTTCGAGACTGCGGACCCCGACGAGCGACCTTAGGCTCGAGCCATGAGTCGCGTCGTCGTCGTCGGGGGTGACGCGGCCGGGATGACCAGCGCGTCGGCCGTCCACCGCCTCCTCCCCGACGTGGAGGTCGTGGTCCTCGAGCGCGGCCACCACACCTCCTACTCCGCGTGCGGCGTGCCGTACTGGGTCGCCGGCGAGATCGACGGCCCGGACGGCCTCGTGGCCCGCTCGCCCGAGGAGCACCGCGAGCGGGGCATCGACGTGCGCCTCGGCAGCGAGGTGCTCGCCGTCGCCGTCGACGCCCACGAGGTGCGCTACCGCGACCTGGCGGGGGAGCACACGCTCGGCTACGACCGGCTCGTCGTCGCCACGGGGGCCGGTTCGATACGGCCGGACCTGCCCGGCGTCCACGCGCCCGGCGTCATGAGCGTCAAGGACCTCGTCGACGGCCAGCAGGTCATCGACCGCATCCACGCCGGCGCCCGACGCGCCGTCGTCGTCGGCAGCGGCTACATCGGCATCGAGATGGCCGAGGCCTGCCTGGCACGCGGACTCGACGTGACGGTCGTCGAGCGCGAGTCGACGCCGCTGCCCATCGTCGAGGACGAGATCGGCGAGGTCATCGCCGACGCCATGCGCGAGAAGGGTGCGCACATGGTCACCGAGGCCGCGGTCACCGGCTTCGACGTCGGCGACGACGGTGCCGTGACCGCCGTCCGCACCGACGAGGACACGTTCCCGGCCGACCTGGTGGTGGCGGCCTTCGGCGTCGTGCCCCGCAGCGAGCTGCTCGCCGACGTCGCCGACCTCGGCGTGAAGGACGGCATCGTCACCGACGACCAGCAGCGGGTGCTCGCGCCCGACGGCTCGCTCGTCGCCGACGTGTGGTCGGCGGGCGACTGCGTCGTCACCCACGACCGGCTCACGTCGACCCGGATCCACCTGCCGCTCGGCACGCACGCGAACAAGCAGGGCATGGTCGCGGGCGAGTCGGTCGCGGCGTCGCTCGGCGCCGCGTGGTCGGGGCGGGTCTTCCCGGGCGTCGTGCAGACCGCGATCACGAAGTTCTGCGACCTCGAGATCGCCCGCGCCGGCCTCGGTCGCGCGCAGGCCGACGACGCCGGGCTCGACACGGTGAGTGCCGACGTCGAGACGACGACCGTCGCCGGCTACTACCCCGGCGCGGAGCCGATGACCCTCTGGGGCCTCGCCGAGCGCGGCACCCGTCGGCTGCTCGGCGTGCAGCTCGTCGGTCGCGGGGGAGCGGTGCGCATCGACACCGCCGCCATGGCCCTGTGGTCGGGGATGACCGTCGACGAGCTGGTGATGACCGACCTGTCGTACGCGCCGCCGTTCTCGTCGGTGTGGAGCCAGGTGCAGGTCCTCGCCCGTGCGCTCGTGAAGCAGCTCGACCAGTAGGCTGGGCGCACCGCCGTCCGGCCGCCCTGCAAGGAGACTCCATGCCCGTCGCCACCCCCGAGACCTACGCCGCGATGCTCGACAAGGCCAAGAGCGAGTCGTTCGCCTTCCCGGCCATCAACGTGTCGTCGTCGCAGACGCTCAACGCCGCCCTCGCCGGCTTCGCCGAGGCCGAGTCCGACGGCATCATCCAGGTCTCCACCGGCGGCGCCGACTACTTCTCGGGCCCCACCGTCAAGAACATGGTGTCCGGCTCGCTCGGGTTCGCCGCGTTCGCGCACGAGGTCGCCAAGAAGTACCCGATCAACGTCGCCCTGCACACCGACCACTGCCCGAAGGACAAGCTCGACGGCTTCGTCCGCTTCCAGTCGCACATGTGGGACGGCTCGGCCGTGCCGCTCGAGGAGAACCTCGTCATCGCGCAGGAGCTGCTCGCGAAGGCCGCCGCCGCGCACATCATCCTCGAGGTCGAGATCGGCGTCGTCGGCGGCGAGGAGGACGGCGTCGAGGGCGGCATGGGCGAGCACCTCTACACGACCCCCGAGGACGCACTGGCCACGGTCGAGGCGCTCGGTCTGGGCGAGAAGGGCCGCTACCTGACCGCGCTCACGTTCGGCAACGTGCACGGCGTGTACAAGCCGGGCAACGTCAAGCTGCGCCCCGAGGTGCTGAAGGCCGCGCAGGAGGCCGTCGCCGCCAAGTACGGCAAGGAGGACGCGTTCGACTTCGTCTTCCACGGCGGCTCCGGCTCCCTGCCCGAGGAGATCTCCGCCGCCGTCGACTACGGCGTCGTCAAGATGAACGTCGACACCGACACCCAGTACGCGTTCACGCGCCCCGTCGTCGACCACATGCTCCGCAACTACGACGGCGTGCTCAAGGTCGACGGCGAGGTCGGCAACAAGAAGGCCTACGACCCCCGCGCCTGGGGCAAGGCCGCCGAGGCCGGCATGTCCGCCCGCGTCGTCGAGGCCTGCCAGAACCTCCGCTCCGCCGGCACCACCCTCTGACGCAGCGCGCCCGCCGCAGCCCCGACCTCGCCGAGGTCGGGGCTGCGGTGCGTCGGGGGTCGGTGGTGCTGGTGCGTTGCCTGCGGGGTCGTGACCTTGCTGGTGCGCTGCCTGCGGGGGTCTCGTCGTGCTGCTGCGCTGCCTGCGGGGGTCTCGTCGTGGTGGTGCGCTGCCTCGGCTTGCGCTGGGGTTTGCTACGGGATCCCGTCGTGAACGCAGAAGTGTTCGTCCTTCGTCGCACGAAGGAAGAATCGTGGGTGCCCTTGGGGGTGGGGTGGGCAGCGCTTCTCCCTTCTCGTGGCACGGTCCACGAGAAGGGAGAAGCGTTGCCACGTCTGATCCCGTCGGCGGTGGATCTACCACCTGTAGAGCGCTGACAAGGTGGCAGATCCACCGATGGCCCGCGCAAACGCAGAATCTTGCGTCCAACGCGGGCCACAGCCCGAGAACCCGACCCTCCGTCGCACCCAGCCGTCCGGTCGAGGCCCTTTCGCAGCGCAGGTCCACGAGAAGCCGCGCCGACGCAGCCCCACTCGAGCGAGAAGCCGCGCCAGCGCAGCCGCAGGTCGAGCGAGGAGCCCCCCGACGCACCCCCAGCCCGAGCCCACCAGCACGACAACCGCGACCGCGCACCCCGGAATTTGCCCGGGCTGGTGCCGGGAGGTACTGTTGAGTGCTGTGCCTGGATTGTCCAGGACGCTGCGCGCATCCCGCCACCTCGCACCAGTTCCGGCGGCGAGTGCAGCACGACTCAGAGTCCTTCTCGCCTGAAGAAAGAAGTTCGTAGTGCCCACGATCAACCAGTTGGTCCGCAAGGGTCGCCAGAGCAAGGTGACCAAGACCAGCACGCCGGCCCTCAAGGGCTCGCCGCAGCGCCGCGGTGTGTGCACCCGCGTGTACACCACCACGCCGAAGAAGCCGAACTCCGCGCTGCGCAAGGTTGCTCGCGTGCGCCTGTCCTCGGGCACCGAGGTCACGGCCTACATCCCCGGTGAGGGTCACAACCTCCAGGAGCACTCGATCGTGCTCGTGCGTGGTGGTCGTGTGAAGGACCTCCCGGGTGTGCGCTACAAGATCGTCCGCGGCTCCCTCGACACCCAGGGTGTCAAGGGTCGCAAGCAGGCTCGCAGCCGTTACGGCGCGAAGAAGGAGAAGAGCTGATGCCTCGCAAGGGCCCCGCGCCGAAGCGGATTCCCGAGACCGACCCGGTCTACAACAACCAGCTCGTCACGCAGCTGATCAACAAGATCCTCGTGGACGGCAAGAAGCAGACCGCGCAGCGCATCGTCTACACGGCGCTCGAGGGCACCCGCGACAAGTCCGGCACCGACCCGGTCGTCACGCTCAAGCGTGCGCTCGACAACGTCAAGCCGGCCCTGGAGGTCAAGTCCCGTCGTGTCGGCGGTGCGACCTACCAGGTCCCGATCGAGGTGCGCCCCGCGCGTCAGACCACTCTCGCGCTGCGCTGGCTGGTCAAGTACGCCGGCGAGCGTCGCGAGAAGACCATGGCCGAGCGCCTCATGAACGAGCTCCTCGACGCCAGCAACGGCCTCGGCGGCAGCGTCAAGAAGCGCGAGGACACGCACAAGATGGCCGAGGCCAACCGCGCCTTCGCCCACTACCGCTGGTGACCCCAGCAGCATCCATCTTCGACGTAAGGAACTGGTAGCTCACCGTGGCAACCGACATCACGACGGACCTCACCCGCGTCCGCAACATCGGCATCATGGCGCACATCGATGCCGGCAAGACCACCACCACCGAGCGGATCCTCTTCTACACGGGGATCACGTACAAGATCGGTGAGGTCCACGACGGTGGCGCCACCATGGACTGGATGGAGCAGGAGCAGGAGCGCGGCATCACGATCACGTCCGCCGCCACCACCTGCTGGTGGAAGGACCACCAGATCAACATCATCGACACCCCCGGGCACGTCGACTTCACGGTCGAGGTCGAGCGCTCGCTGCGCGTCCTCGACGGTGCCGTCGCCGTCTTCGACGGTGTCGCCGGTGTCGAGCCCCAGTCCGAGACCGTGTGGCGTCAGGCCGACAAGTACGGCGTGCCGCGCATGTGCTTCGTCAACAAGCTCGACCGCACGGGCGCCTCGTTCGACTTCTGCGTCAAGACCATCCGCGAGCGCCTCGGCGCCACGCCGCTGGTGCTGCAGATCCCGATCGGCGCCGAGAGCGACTTCCTCGGTGTCGTCGACCTCGTCGGCATGCGCGCGCTCACCTGGCGCGGCGAGACCACGATCGGTGAGGACTACACCGTCGAGGACATCCCCGCCGACCTGGCCGACGCCGCCGCCGAGGGTCGCGAGGCCCTGCTGGAGACGCTGTCCGACGTCGACGACGAGATCGCCGAGAAGTACCTCGAGGGCGAGGACATCTCCGTCGAGGAGCTGAAGGCGGCCATCCGTCGCGCGACGCTCGCGGCGCAGCTCAACCCGGTCCTGTGCGGCACGGCGTTCAAGAACAAGGGCGTCCAGCCCTTGCTCGACGCCGTCGTCGACTTCCTGCCGTCGCCGATCGACGTCGGTGACGTCAAGGGTCACGACGCGAAGGACGAGTCGGTCGAGGCCACCCGTCCGCCGTCGGAGGACGCGCCGTTCGCCGGTCTGGCGTTCAAGATCGCGACCGACCCGCACCTGGGCAAGCTGACCTTCGTGCGCGTCTACTCCGGTCGTCTGGAGGCGGGCACCCAGGTGCTCAACGTCACCAAGGGCCGCAAGGAGCGGATCGGCAAGGTCTACCAGATGCACGCCAACAAGCGTGAGGAAATCGCGTCGGTCGGCGCCGGCCAGATCGTGGCCGTCATGGGCCTCAAGGACACCACCACGGGCGAGACCCTGGCGGACTCGGCGAGCCCGATCGTCCTCGAGTCGATGACGTTCCCCGACCCGGTCATCCAGGTCGCCATCGAGCCGAAGACGAAGAGCGACCAGGAGAAGCTCGGCGTCGCGATCCAGAAGCTCGCCGAGGAGGACCCGACGTTCCAGGTCCACACCGACGAGGAGACCGGTCAGACGATCATCGCCGGCATGGGCGAGCTGCACCTCGACATCCTGGTCGACCGCATGAAGCGCGAGTTCAAGGTCGAGGCCAACGTCGGCAAGCCGCAGGTCGCGTACCGCGAGACCATCAAGCGCGCCGTCACCGGTCACAGCTACACGCACAAGAAGCAGACCGGTGGTTCGGGGCAGTTCGCCAAGGTCGTCATCGGCGTGGCCCCCAACGGCCCCGACGCCGGTGGCGAGGGCGGCTACGAGTTCGTCAACGAGGTCACCGGTGGCCGCGTGCCGAAGGAGTACATCCCCTCGGTCGACGCCGGTGGACAGGCGGCCATGGAGTTCGGCGTCCTCGCCGGCTACCCGATGGTCGACGTCAAGTTCACCCTCGAGGACGGCGCCTACCACGACGTCGACTCCAGCGAGCTGGCGTTCAAGCTGGCCGGCAACATGGCCTTCAAGGAGGCCGCGCGCAAGGCTGACCCGGCCCTGCTCGAGCCGATGTTCGCCGTCGAGGTCACGACGCCCGAGGACTACATGGGCGACGTGATCGGCGACCTCAACTCCCGCCGTGGACAGGTCCAGGCGATGGAGGAGGGCTACGGCGGAGCCAAGGTCATCAAGGCCCTGGTCCCGCTCTCGGAGATGTTCGGCTACGTGGGTGACCTGAGGTCCAAGACCTCCGGCCGTGCCTCGTACTCGATGCAGTTCGACTCCTACGCCGAGGTCCCCAAGGCCGTCGCGGAGGAGATCATCAAGAAGGCCCGCGGCGAGTAACCAACGGCGTCATCGGTAAGGTGGCCTAGGTCTCCCAGCGGGACCCGACGGCTTTCAGACCCAGCACCACATCAGACAGCGCAACACTCAACCCAGGAGGAGCCCACAGTGGCTAAGGCGAAGTTCGAGCGGACCAAGCCGCACATGAACATCGGCACCATCGGTCACATCGACCACGGTAAGACGACGCTGACCGCGGCGATCACCAAGGTGCTGCACGACAAGTACCCCGACCTGAACGAGGCCTCGGCCTTCGACCAGATCGACAAGGCTCCTGAGGAGCGTCAGCGCGGCATCACGATCTCGATCGCGCACGTGGAGTACCAGACGGAGAACCGTCACTACGCCCACGTCGACTGCCCCGGCCACGCCGACTACGTGAAGAACATGATCACGGGTGCGGCGCAGATGGACGGCGCGATCCTCGTGGTCGCCGCCACCGACGGCCCCATGCCGCAGACGCGTGAGCACGTCCTCCTGGCCCGCCAGGTCGGCGTCCCGGCCATGGTCGTCGCGCTCAACAAGTGCGACATGGTCGACGACGAGGAGATCCTGGAGCTCGTCGAGCTCGAGGTCCGTGAGCTGCTGTCGGACCAGGAGTTCGACGGCGACAACGTGCCCGTCGTCAAGGTCGCGGCCCACCCCGCGCTGCAGGGTGACGCCAAGTGGGGCGAGTCGATCCTCGAGCTCATGAACGCGGTCGACGAGTACATCCCGCTGCCCCCGCGTGAGACGGACAAGCCGTTCCTCATGCCGGTCGAGGACGTCTTCACGATCACCGGTCGTGGCACCGTCATCACCGGTCGTATCGAGCGCGGCATCATCAAGGTCAACGAGACCGTCGACATCGTCGGCATCCGTGAGACCAAGCAGACCACGACGGTCACCGGCATCGAGATGTTCCGCAAGCTCCTCGACGAGGGCCAGGCGGGCGAGAACGTCGGCCTCCTGCTTCGTGGTACGAAGCGCGAGGACGTCGAGCGCGGCATGGTCATCATCGCCCCCGGCTCGACCACCCCGCACACGGAGTTCGAGGGCCAGGTCTACATCCTGTCCAAGGAGGAGGGTGGCCGTCACACGCCGTTCTTCAACAACTACCGTCCGCAGTTCTACTTCCGGACCACGGACGTCACCGGCGTCGTCACGCTGCCCGAGGGCACCGAGATGGTCATGCCCGGCGACAACACCGAGATGAGCGTCCAGCTCATCCAGCCGATCGCCATGGAGGAGGGCCTGCGCTTCGCCATCCGCGAGGGCGGCCGTACCGTCGGCGCCGGCCGTGTCACCAAGATCAACAAGTGATCTGACGACACACCAGCACTGCTGAGCGAAGCCCCTCGGACCTTCGGGTCCGGGGGGCTTCGTCGTGCTGGCGCGGCAGTACGGCCCGCCCGTCCCCGGCGGGTCCGAGCCGCGGACGTCAGGTCAGGGAGTCGCCGTGGCCGATCAGCAAGGTGCGCAGCAGCGAGGCCAGCTGTCGTCGCTGGTCGACGTCCAGGGGGGCGAGGAGCGAGTCCTCGTTCTCGACGTGCGCGGGGAGCGCGGCGTCGACGAGGTCCCGACCGGCCGGGGTGAGCTGGACGTTGACGCTGCGTCGATTGGTCGGTTCGGTCGATCGCTGGATCAGACCCCGATCCTCGAGCCGGTTGAGTCGGTGCGAGACCGCGCCGGAGGTCACCATCGTGTGCGACGTGAGGCGACCGACCGGCAGTCGGTGGGGCGCCCCCGACCGGAGCAGGGTGGCCAGGACGTCGAACTCCCCGGGCTGGAGGTCGAACGTCGCCAGCCGCTTGGCGATGCGCCGGTCCAGGAGGGCTGCAGCACGACTCACCCTGCCGACCACCTGCATGGGGCTGACGTCGATCTCCGGCCGCTCGAGGCCCCACTGCTCCACCACGTCGTCCACGAGATCTCCCACGTCACGAGACTAACACTTGCTGTTCACTTCAATAGTTGAGCATTGAAAGGATGAGCGCTAAGGTATCCGGCGGGGGTGAGAGCCATGACCCGATCCACGCTCACGACACCACGCGCTGCACTGGCGATCCGGCGATCCGACGACCTGAAGGTCCCGATCCGTCTCGGAGAGGAGGTACGCGCGGCGCTGGACGACGGACGGCCGGTCGTCGCGCTCGAGACGAATGTGACCGCCAACGGCCTCCCGGCGCCTCGACGGGTCGCCGCAGGTCTGGAGTGCGAGCGTCGCGTCCGCGCTTCAGGAGCCGTGCCGGCGAGCCTGGCCGTCCTCGACGGAACGGTCGTGGTCGGGCTGGTCCAGCACGAGCACGAACGGCTCGCGGAGGGGGCGCGCAAGATCGGGAGCCGTGAGCTCGCCGCCACCGTGGCGAGCAGGGGGTCAGGCGCCACGACGATCTCCGCGGCCATGGCCGTAGCGGAGCTGACGGGCATCGACGTCGTTGCCTCCGCGGGACTCGGCGGAGTGCACCGGGACTACGGCGACACCATGGACGTGTCCGCCGACCTGCACCAGCTCGCGCGGTCGCGTGTCGTGGTCGTCTCGGCCGGGGTGAAGTCGGTGCTCGACATCGCGCGAACCCTGGAGTTCCTCGAGACCAGGGGCGTGCCCGTCATCGGGTACCGCTGCGACGACTTTCCTGCGTTCCTCTGCCGGTCCAGCGGCCTGCCCAACCCCCAGCGCATCGACGATCCGCAGGTGCTGGCCGACGCGATCCGTCTGCACCGGACGCTGCCGGGTACGGGCTCGGTCCTCGTGACCCATCCCATCGCGGTGGACGACGCGCTCGACGAGCAGGAGGTCGGTGCGGCCATCGAACGCGCGCTCGTTCGGGCCGCCGCCGAGGGCGTCCGGGGCGCGGCAGTGACGAACTTCCTCACCCGGGAGGTCGCCGCCGCGACCGTTGGTCGGTCCTCCGTCGCGAACGAGGCCGTCGTGCTGCAGGTCGCCGCCGTCGGCGCCGAGGTGGCCGCGGCACTCGCCGTGACCCCGCCGCGGCAGGCGCGATGACCACGCCGGCGCGCGCCTCGCTGACCGCGTCGGGCCACGTGGAGTGCGTGCTCTTCGACCTCGACGGCACGCTGCTCGACACGCCGCGAGCCATCGCCAGCGAGCTGGCGGCGGCCGTGGGCGACGCCACGGGGACTGCACTTTCTGAAGAGGCAGCGCGCCGCCTCATCGGCCTGCCGCTCGACGTGATGGTCGCTCGGCTCGCTCCCGGCGCGACGCTGCCGGAGCGTGCCGAGGCGGTCGCGGAGTACCGGCGCCGGTTCCGTGAGCGGATCGTGCCCGCGGCCGCGAGCCTGCTCTACCCGGGCGTCCTCGACGGCGTCGCGCAGTTGAAGGACGCCGGCCTGTCGCTGGCCGTCGTGACGAGCAAGTACCACGACAGCGCCGTCGCGATCCTCGACGCCGCCGGGATCTGCGATGCCTTCTCCGTCGTGGTCGGTGCGGACGACGTGCAGCACCCGAAGCCGCATGCTGAGCACGCCCTCCAGGCTCTCCGTGCCCTCGGCCGTGATGCCGACGTCAGTGTCGTGGTGGGCGACACCGCACACGACGTCCAGATGGCTCGGGCTGCGGGAATGCACTGCGTGGGCCTCGACCACGGAGTCGACCCGGCCGAGACCTTGTGGGCGGCGGGAGCTCACGACGTGCTGTCGCACCTCGACGCGCTGACCCTTCTCCTGCTCGACCACGCCCCGACGAGGACCTGACATGACCGTGGACCACCTGATCGCCCAGTCGACCCCCCACCCGCCCGCGGCTCTCGCCGGGACCCTCGTCGGATCGGCGGCCGTGCCCGACGCCGTCGCGGCGCTCCCGCTGCGACTTACCTGCTTGTCGCGGACTGCCGGCCTGGTGCACCTGCACGCGTCGGCCCGCGACCACACGGCCGAGCAGTCCGGGTTCGTGCGAGCCGCTCGCCGCATCATCCGGCTCGTGCTGGAGGAGGCCCTCGCGGTCCGACGGCACGAGCCGCACCTGGTGCGCACCCCGCTCGGGGCGACCTTCGCCGGCGCCACTCCCCGTGCGCCTCAGCTCACGGCGGTCTCGGTACCGCGTGCCGGCGACGCGATGGAGCACGAGCTGCGGGAGATCGTCCCGGACACCAGATTCGGCAAGATCCTGATCCAGCGCGATCCGGTGACCACGCAGCCGCAGCTGTTCTACGCGAAGCTTCCGCGACTGACCCGCGGACACGACGTCATCCTGCTGGACCCAATGATGGCCACGTCCGGCACGGTGCAGCTCGCGCTCAGCACCCTCCTGGATGCCGGTGTACTGCTCGAGGACGTGATCCTCGCCAACGTCCTCACCTGCCCGTCGGCGCTAGAGCGACTGGCACAGGCAGCCCCCGGTCTGCGCGTCGTCACCAGCTTCGTGGACGAACGGCTCACCGACCAGGCATTCATGCACCCCGGCATCGGCGACTTCGGTGACCGCTTCTACGGCACGACCGCATGAGTGGGTTGGAGGTGCGTCCCGCGCCGTCGCCGCCGGCGCAGGCATCGCTCGTCGGCTTGACGCTGCTGGCGGCGATCGCGCCGCTCGTGTGGGGCACCACCTACGTCGTCACGACGGAGATGCTGCCGCCCGATCGTCCACTGACGGCAGGCTTCCTCCGCGCCGCGGTCGCGGGTCTGCTGTTGCTCGCGATCGCACCGGGCGTGCCACCTGTCGGTTGGCGACTGCGCACCGTGGTGCTGGGGGTGCTCAACATCGGAGCCTTCTTCCCGCTGCTGTTCATCAGCGCGTATCGACTCCCTGGTGGACTGGCCGCCGTCGTCGGATCGCTGCAGCCTCTCATCATCGCCGCGCTCACCGCGACGCTCGGTTGGCGACAGCCGCCCCGGCGGCAGGTGGCGCTCGCCGTGGTCGCGGCCGCCGGCGTGGCGCTCATGACCGTCACCTCGCGCACGACCGTCGACGCCTGGGGACTCACGGCAGCGATCGCCGGCACGGCGAGCATGGCGGTCGGGATCCTGCTCTCGAGCCGCTGGCGCCTCCCTGCCGGGTACCGCCCGCTCACGTGCACGGCATGGCAGCTCGTCGTCGGGGGCGTGGTGATCGCGCCCCTCGTGCCGTTCACCGACAGCGGCGCCCTCGTGCTCGACGGGGCGGCGGTCCTGGGCTACCTGTGGCTCGCTCTCGTCGGTGGTGCCATCGGGTACGGCGTCTGGCTGCACGGCGCGCGGCAGCTGCCGCCGGCAAGCACCGCGCTGCTGGGGATGCTCAGCCCGCTGATGGCCGCAGTGCTCGGCTGGGTCGTGCTCGGTCAGTCCCTCGGTCCCCTGCAGTGCCTGGGCTTCGCGCTGGCCCTCGGCGGGGCTGCGTCGGGCCAGCTCGTCGGTCTGCGTGCGGCGCGCCGCGACCGCGGAGCCCACTGAGCCCGCCCCCTCCGACACCGTCGTCCACCCGAACCGCAGGAGCACCAGCATGACGAGTCCCCTCACAGCCGCGATCGCGGCGGGACCCCGGCACGGCCACCCTTCCCGTCCTCCGACCGTCGTCGCGATGCTCGCCGGCGTGGTGCGCGATCGACCCGACGCGCCTGCCGTCGTCGACGACGAGGGGGTCCTGACCTTCGAGGGCCTCTGGCGCGACGCCGGCATCCTCGCGCGCCGTCTCCTGGACGCCGGCGTCGGTCGCGGCGACTGCGTCGGTCTGCTCCTGGAGCCGGGTCGCTCCCTGGTCGTGAGCGTCTGGGCCGTGCTGCGCGCCGGTGCGGCGTACGTCCCCCTCGCGGTCGACTACCCGACGCCTCGCCTCCAGCTGATGGCGCGCGACTCAGGGTTGCGCCTCGTGCTGACGGCTCCGGGTCTGCGGGCGCGTGCGGAGTCGATCCTCCCGGCGTGCGTCGGGATCCTCATCGTCGAGGACAGGAGCAGCGCCGACGTCCTGACGATCGAGACCGCCGACGGGACCGGGGTCGAGATCGGGCCTGACGATCGTGCCTACGTCATCTACACCTCGGGAACCACCGGTCGACCCAAGGGCGTCTCGATCCGGCATCGTGGGCTGGTCGCGCAGCTAGGGTGGCTTGGCAGCGACCACGACCTGGGGCCGGGGGCGCGCATCCTGTTCAAGACGCCGACGAGCTTCGACGCCGCACAGTGGGAGCTTCTCGCTGGAGCGACCGGCGCGACGGTCGTGGTCGCACCGCAGGGCGCCCACCGTGACGTCGGCGAGCTGTGCACCCTCGTGCACCGGCACCAGGTCACGCACTTGCAGTGCGTCCCCACGGTCTGGTCGGCCATGGTCGCCATCCCGCGCTTCGCCACGTGCACCTCCTTGACCGCCCTGTTCAGCGGGGGAGAAGGCCTCACCGCGTCGCTCGCGCGTGAGCTCGTGCAGCTTCACCCGTCGGCCCGACTCGTGAACCTCTACGGTCCGACGGAGACGACGATCAACGTCACCGCGCACGTCGTCACGCCCGACGACCTCGACGCTGGGGGGATCGTGTCGATCGGTCGACCGGTTCCAGGGTCGTGGACGGTGGTCCTGGGCGACGACGACACCCCGTGCGCGACCGGTGAGCTGGGTGAGCTGTGCATCGGAGGGGTGCAGCTCGCTGCCGGCTACGTCGGTCTCGACGAGCTGACCGAGGAACGCTTCCCGTCCGTCGTCCTCGAAGGTGCACTCCGGCGCGTCTACCGGACGGGTGACCTGGTGCGTCGGGACGCGGCGGGACTTCTCGAGTTCCACGGCCGGTCCGACGACCAGGTCAAGGTCAACGGGCATCGCATCGAGACCCTCGAGGTCAAGACCGCCATCGAGGCGCACCACTGGGTGGCCGACGCCGAGGTGCTCCCGTGGGTCGATCCGCGCACCGGCGCGAGCACCCTCGCGGCGTTCGTGGTCCTCGACAGCGACGAGGCGCCCTTGATGGACCAGGGTGCGACCGGACAGCACCACCTGTCCAAGGACGACCACACGCAGGTTCACGCCCAGCTCGCCGATCCCGGCGTCCGTCACGACCTGCACGCGGCGTCCGGCACTGTGCTACCAGGGCAGGACGGGCGACCCGAGCAGCGGGAGCTGGCCTTCCGGCGCACGTCGTACCGGACGTTCGAGGGCGGGACGGTGACGTCGGACCACGTGCTCCGGCTGCTGCAGGGCGAGCGGCTGTCGCTGACCGGACCGCGCGCGCTCGCCGACCTCGCCGACCTCGCCGACCTGCTGCGCTGGTTCGGGGCCTTCGACAGCGAGGACCGACTGCTCCCGAAGTACGCCTACGCCTCGCCCGGTGCGCTGTACGCCACCCAGGTGTACGTCGAGGTGTCGGGGGTGCACGGTCTCGACGACGGCGTGCACTACTACCACCCGCGACGTCACGCGCTGCATCGAGTCGGCGATGGCGCGCCACCGTCGAACATCCATCAAGGCCGCCCGGCCGCGCGAGTGCGCCTGCACCTTCGAGGAGTGCGGGACGCCATCCGCTCGGTCTACGCCGTCAACGTCGACGAGGTGCTGGCCTTCGAGGTCGGTCACCTCCTCGGACTGCTCGACGACGTCGCCGCAGCACACGGCCGTGCGGTCCTCATCGTGGACGACGCCGTGCCGCCGGAGGTCGGGGTCGAGGGCGATGTCTGCTGGACCACCGTCGACCTCGTGGCCCCCACCCTCCCCGTCGCGGAGCGTCCCGACCCTGGGGTCGGACCGGAGGGGGTCGAGGTTCTCGTCCAGGTGCACGGGCAGGTGGTCGGACTGCGGCCCGGCCTGTACCGCGTCCGGCTGGACGGTGAGGCTTCGGAGTCGCGGCGTGGGGCGTCGCTCGAGCCGATCGGGGACGAGCTCGTCGAGCGTCGTCACGTCGTCGCCATCAACCAGCGCAGCTACGCTGCCTCGGCGTTCGCCGTCGCGCTGCGGTGCCCGCGCGCAGCGGGCCTCTCCGGCCTGCGTGCGCTCGGCCGGGCGCTGCACCGGTTGCAGGACAACTCCGTCGGCATCGGCCTGCTCTCCTCGGGATACTCCTCGTTGTCGGGTCGAGAGCTTCCCGCGGCGGCACGTCTCACGGCACTGGTTCCGGAGGACGGCGACAAGCTGTCCTACATCGCGCTCGCCGGTCGGGTCAGCGAGGACCAGCAGCGTGCCGAGGACATGCGTGAGGACGTCGTGCACATGAGCGGCCCACAGGAGATCCTGCGCGACGACCTCGCTGCGGCGCTGCCGCGATACATGGTGCCGAGCAGGGTGATGGTGGTGCCCAGCATGCCGATCGGTGCGACCGGCAAGGTCGACCGGGCGGCACTGCTCGCGGCGCTGGAGGACGAGACGACGGTCCCGCGCGGCGAGGACAGGCCGCCGGTCGGCCCGATCGAACAGCGGATCGCCGACTGCTGGACGCAGGTCCTGGGGCAGGACGTCCTCGATGTCGAGCTGGACTTCTTCGCGGCCGGCGGGAACAGCCTCGCCGCGGTGCGCCTCGTGCACCTGGTCAACGACCGCCTGGGCGCTGCGCTGCCGGTACACGTGCTCTTCACGCACGGCACGGTGCGTCAGCTCGCGGCGCGGGTGGCGAAGGCCGAGGGCGACCCGGCTCCCGCGAGTGCGAGCCGGCTCGTCCGGCTCGTCGACGGCGTTGGTCCGGCGATCGTGCTGTGGCCAGGCCTCGGCGGCTACCCCGCGAGCCTCGCACCGCTGGCCCGGCTCGTCGCGCGTGGCCGCCCGGTGGTCGCCGTCCAGACGCGGGGCCTCAACGAGGGCGAACGTCCGGTGGACGACGTCGACGAGCTCGTGAGGTCGGACCTGGCGGAGATCGAGCCACTGCTCTCGGCAGGTGCGCCGACGTTCATCGGTTACTCCTTCGGGGCGCGGGTCGCCACCGACGTCGCGTGCAGCCTGGCGCAGCGTGGCATCGACGTCGAGCTGGTGCTGCTCGCGCCCGGGTCGCCGCTGGTGCCCGACGCGCCCGACCCCGCTGGCGAGGCCGACTTCGCCGATCCCTACTTCCGGACCATCCTCTGGTCCGTGTTCCTCGGTCGGCTGCCGGCGCCTGTCCTCGTCGCTGCGACGCGTGATCGGTCAGGCTTCGAGCGGCTCCTGCGCGAGCAGCGTCCCGAGCTCGACCGGGGTCTCGCCGCTCGCATCGTCGACGTGGTGTTGGCCACCTTCGGCCTGCGCGCTGCCGAGGCGGGACACCTGCGCGCGGTGGTCGAGAGAGCCCGCGTGATCGACGCCGAAGGTGACGGGTGGTCCTTCCTCGACCGGCTGGACCTGGATCTTGTGCCGCAGCGTGTCAGGATCCCGGTCGACCACTACGAGGTGCTCCGTGGACCGGGGGTGCAGGTGGTGGCCGACCTGCTGGGCGAGCCCGCGCTCGCATGACGTCGGCGGGCGACGACGGCGACCGGACCGGCGCGCGATCTCGTGTGTGAGCGGGTGCCGGGACGTGCACGCACTGGACACGGCTGAGGCGAGCCGCCTGGTCGCGCTTCCCCGGGCAGGTCCGCGACGGCGAGCGGCGCCGCACCGGGGCGACGCGGACGACTGTGGGAGGGCGATTTGTGCTGGGGCGGGGGAGTCTGTCAGACTAGTGCGGTTGCTCCGGCCGGATCGCTGGGGCGCGCCCGCCCGGAACTCACGCCGGGATCGACGAGCGCGCTGCACGGTGTCCGGCCTGACTGCTGGAAGCGACGTGACGCGGACTCCCTGGAGGCCGCGGCCCGCGACCGGAAGTCCAACCACCCAACTCCAGAAGGTTCGCGCACGCTCGTGGTCACCACCGCGACACGCCCGACCTCGGGGGGCGGAGGGGAGCGATCCCCTCCAGGGAGAACAAGCCCCAGGGGCACACCAAGCTGACGAAGAGTAAGGACGACCAGAGCATGGCGGGACAGAAGATCCGTATCCGGCTCAAGGCCTATGACCACGAGGTGATCGACACCTCGGCGCGCAAGATCGTCGACACGGTCACGCGCACCGGAGCCTCCGTGGCCGGCCCCGTGCCCCTGCCGACCGAGAAGAACGTGTTCTGCGTGATCCGGTCGCCGCACAAGTACAAGGACAGCCGCGAGCACTTCGAGATGCGTACGCACAAGCGGCTCATCGACATCATCGACCCGACGCCGAAGACCGTCGACTCGCTCATGCGTCTCGACCTGCCGGCCGGTGTCGACATCGAGATCAAGCTCTGAGGGAGGACGAGAACACCATGAGCACCTCCTCCACCGTCAACGCGCGCGGCCTCCTCGGCCGCAAGCTCGGCATGACGCAGGTCTGGGACGACGAGGGCAAGATCGTCCCCGTCACCGTCCTCGCCGCCGAGACGAACGTGGTCACGCAGATCCGCACCGCCGAGACCGACGGCTACACCGCCGTCCAGATCGGCTTCGGCGAGATCGACGGCCGCAAGATCACCAAGCCGCAGGCCGGCCACTTCGCGAAGGCCGGCGTCACGCCGCGCCGTCACGTCGTCGAGATCCGCACCGAGGCGATCGGTGACTACACGCTCGGCCAGGAGATCTCCCCGGAGATCTTCGCCGCCGGCGACGAGGTCGACGTGACCGCCACCAGCAAGGGCAAGGGCTTCGCCGGCGTCATGAAGCGTCACGGGTTCGCCGGTGTGTCCGCCTCGCACGGCGCGCACCGCAACCACCGCAAGCCCGGCTCGATCGGTGCGTGCGCCACGCCCGGGCGCGTCTTCAAGGGTCTGCGCATGGCCGGCCACATGGGCGCCGAGACCGTCACCACCCAGAACCTGACCGTCCACGCCGTGGATGTCGCCAAGGGCGTCATCCTCGTCAAGGGTGCGGTCCCCGGCCCGAAGGGTGGACTCGTCGTGGTCCGCTCCGCGGTCAAGTCCGCCTCCAGCACCGGCGTGAAGGGAGCCTGATCCATGGCTGTCAAGACCATCGATGCCGCGCTGCCCGTCGACATCTTCGGCGTGCAGACGAACATCCCCCTGATCCACCAGGTCGTCACCGCGCAGCTCGCCGCCGCCCGTCAGGGCACGCACGACGTCAAGTCGCGCGGTGAGGTGTCCGGCGGTGGCAAGAAGCCGTGGCGCCAGAAGGGCACGGGTCGCGCCCGCGCCGGCTCGATCCGCGCGCCGCACTTCACCGGCGGTGGCATCGTGCACGGGCCCACGCCGCGCAGCTACGACCAGCGCACGCCCAAGAAGATGAAGGCCGCCGCCCTGCGCGGCGCCCTCTCCGACCGGGCCCGCTCGGGTCGCCTGCACGTCGTCGAGTCGCTGGTCACGGGCGAGGCGCCCTCCACCAAGGCCGCCGTCGCCGCGATCGCCGAGCTGACCACGCGTCGCCGGGTGCTCGTCGTCGTGCGCCGTGAGGACGCCCTCACGGCCCTCAGCCTGCGCAACGTCACCGACCTCGTCGTGCTGACCTTCGACCAGCTGAACACCTACGACGTCGTGCTCAGCGACGACGTGATCTTCACGCAGGACGCCTTCGAGGCGTTCGTCGCGGCGCGCTCCACCGAGGGCGCCGAGACGATCGCGCTCAGCGCGGCCGTCGTCGAGGCCGACGCCAAGCCCGCCGCGAAGCCGGCGAAGAAGGCGTCCGCGAAGAAGGCTCCGGCCGCCCAGGAGGCTCCGGCGCAGGCCGAGGCCGCCCCGGCGACCGAGGAGTCCGGCGCGGAGGGCGCGACCAAGACGCAGCCCTACGGCCCCGGCTCCAAGGCCCCGCTCAAGAGCGGCAACGCGCCCAAGGGTCACGAGATCAAGGGCAACGTCGACTCGATGAAGTTCCACACGCCGGACAGCCCCTGGTACGACCAGACGGTCGCCGAGGTCTGGTTCGACACCGAGGAGACCGCGCAGGCCGCCGGTTTCGAGAAGGCTGGTGAGTGACCGCATGAGCACCCTGCACAAGGACCACCGCGACGTCCTGATCGCGCCCGTCGTCTCCGAGAAGACGTACGCGCTCATCGACGACAACAAGTACACGTTCCTGGTTCACCCGGACGCGAACAAGACGGAGATCAAGATCGCCGTCGAGAACGTGTTCGGCGTCAAGGTGACGGCCGTGAACACGCTGAACCGCAAGGGCAAGACGCGCCGCACCCGCAACGGGCTCGGCAAGCGCAAGGACACCAAGCGGGCCATCGTGAGCGTCGCCGCTGGCCAGAGCATCGACATCTTCTCGAGCCCGAGCTGAGGACTGATCAGACATGGCTATCCGTAAGTACAAGCCGACCACGCCGGGCCGTCGGGGCTCCAGCGTCGCCGACTTCGCCGAGCGCTACGACAAGGACGGCGTGCCGGCCAAGGTCGCTCACATCGAGTACGACCCCAACCGCACCGCGCGCATCGCGCTCCTGCACTACGCCGACGGCGAGAAGCGCTACATCATCGCGCCCGACGGCATCCGCCAGGGCCAGGCCATCGAGGCCGGCCCGACCGCGGACATCAAGGTCGGCAACAACCTGCCGCTGCGCAACATCCCCGTCGGCACGCAGATCCACGCCGTGGAGCTGCGTCCGGGTGGTGGCGCCAAGATGGGCCGCTCCGCCGGTGTGCGCGTGCAGCTCGTCGCCAAGGAGGGTTCGCGCGCCCAGCTGCGTCTGCCCTCCGGCGAGATGCGCTACGTCGACGTCCGCTGCCGCGCCACCATCGGCGAGGTCGGCAACGCCGAGCAGTCCAACATCAACTGGGGCAAGGCCGGCCGCAACCGCTGGAAGGGCAAGCGCCCGACCGTCCGTGGTGTGGCCATGAACCCGATCGACCACCCGCACGGTGGCGGTGAGGGCAAGACCTCGGGTGGTCGCCACCCGGTCTCGCCCTGGGGCAAGCCCGAGGGCCGTACGCGCAAGCGCAAGGCCAGTGACCAGATGATCGTCCGCCGCCGCAAGTCCGGCCGCTGAGCCTCGACGAGCTCAGGAATCCAGGAGTAGAGAATGCCCCGTAGTTTGAAGAAGGGTCCCTTCGTCGACGGCCACCTCGAGAAGAAGGTGGACGCTCAGAACGATGCCGGAACCCACACCGTGATCAAGACCTGGTCGCGTCGCTCGATGATCCTGCCGTCCTTCATCGGACACACGATCGCCGTGCACGACGGCCGCAAGCACGTCCCCGTGTTCATCACCGACGCGATGGTCGGGCACAAGCTGGGCGAGTTCGCCCCCACCCGCACCTTCCGCGGTCACGAGAAGGACGACCGAAAGGCCAAGAGGCGATGAGTGCAGCTACCCGAGAGAACGTGAGCGAGCGTCGTGCGCGCCTGCTGGGCGACGCCGCGGGCGCGTTCGCCGTGGCCCGCTTCGTGCGGGTCACCCCGCAGAAGGCTCGCCGTGTCGGCGACCTGGTCCGCGGCATGGACACGCAGGAGGCGCTCGCCATCCTGCAGTTCGCCCCGCAGGCCGTCGCCTCCAACTTCTACAAGCTGGTCGAGTCCGCCGTCGCGAACGCGGTGACCACCGAGGGCCTGGACGCGTCCGACCTCGTGATCTCCACGCTCCTGGTCGAGGAGGGCCCGACGATGAAGCGGTGGCGTCCGCGCGCGAAGGGTTCGGCCAGCCGCATCCTCAAGCGCACCAGCCACCTCACCGTCGTCGTGCAGCCGTCCGCCGACGTGCCGCAGTCGCGCAAGAACACCAAGAAGGGCGGTCGCTGACCATGGGCCAGAAGATCAACCCGCACGGCTTCCGCCTGGGCATCTCCACCGACCACAAGAGCCGCTGGTACGCCGACAAGCTGTACAGCAGCTACGTCGGCGAGGACGTCAAGATCCGCAAGCTCCTCACCAAGGGCATGGACCGCGCCGGCATCAGCCGCGTGGAGATCGAGCGCACGCGTGACCGCGTCCGCGTCGACATCCACACCGCGCGTCCGGGCATCGTCATCGGTCGCCGTGGCGCCGAGGCCGACCGCATCCGTGGCGAGCTGGAGAAGCTCACCGGCAAGCAGGTGCAGCTCAACATCCTCGAGGTCAAGCAGCCCGAGCTCGACGCCCAGCTCGTCGCGCAGGGCGTGGCCGAGCAGCTGAGCGGTCGCGTGCAGTTCCGTCGTGCGATGCGCAAGGCGATGCAGACGACCATGCGCTCCGGCGCCAAGGGCATCCGCATCCAGTGCTCGGGCCGTCTCGGCGGCGCCGAGATGAGCCGCTCGGAGTTCTACCGCGAGGGCCGCGTGCCCCTGCACACGCTCCGCGCCGACGTCGACTACGGCTTCTACGAGGCCAAGACCACCTTCGGTCGCATCGGCGTCAAGGTGTGGATCTACAAGGGTGAGGTCGCGGGCACGCGCGCCGAGCGCGAGGCCGAGGCCGCGCGTCGCGCCGCCGCTCCCGGCAGCCGTCGCCCCCAGCGCGGGCGCCGTCCCGCTCGTGACGACCAGGCCGGCCAGGGTGCTCCCCAGGCCGAGCAGGCCGCTCCCGCCGCCGAGGCTCCTGCCACGGCCGGCGCCGGCGCTGCCACCGAAGGAGGGCAGTCCTGATGTTGATGCCTCGTAGGGTCAAGTACCGCAAGCAGCACCACCCCAAGCGCCGCGGCATGGCGAAGGGCGGCACGGAGCTGGCGTTCGGCGACTTCGGCATCCAGGCGGTCGAGGGTCACTACGTGACCAACCGTCAGATCGAGTCCGCTCGTATCGCCATGACGCGTCACATCAAGCGTGGCGGCAAGGTGTGGATCAACATCTACCCCGACCGCCCGCTGACCAAGAAGCCGGCCGAGACCCGCATGGGCTCCGGCAAGGGCTCGCCCGAGTGGTGGGTCGCGAACGTCAAGCCCGGACGCGTCATGTTCGAGCTCTCGGGTGTCTCCGAGGACGTTGCGCGCGAGGCGATGCGTCGCGCCATCCACAAGCTGCCCATGAAGGCGCGCTTCATCACCCGCGACACCGAGGGAGGGTTCTGAGCATGGCTGCGAAGACCACTGCCGCAGAGCTGCGCGGCCTCGATGCCGAGGCTCTGGAGACCAAGCTGCGCGAGGCCAAGGAAGAGCTGTTCAACCTGCGCTTCCAGAACGCCACGGGACAGCTCGACAACACGGCTCGTCTGAAGACGGTCCGCCGCGAGATCGCCCGCATCTACACGGTGCTGACCGAGCGCGAGCTGGGCATCATCGAGGCGGTCGAGGCATGAGCACGAGCGATAAGGACACCGTGACCACGAACACCGAGACCACCCGCAACTACCGCAAGGTGCGCGAGGGCCTCGTCACGAGCGACAAGATGGACAAGACCGTCGTCGTCATCGTCGAGGACCGCGTGAAGCACCCGCTGTACGGCAAGGTGCTGCGACGCAACGTGAAGCTCAAGGCGCACGACGAGGCCAACGCGGCCGGCGTCGGCGACCGTGTGCTCATCCAGGAGACCCGCCCGCTGTCGGCCACCAAGCGCTGGCGCGTCGTGGAGATCCTCGAGAAGGCGAAGTGAGAGACAGATGATTCAGCAGGAGTCGCGACTCAAGGTCGCCGACAACACCGGTGCGAAGGAGATCCTCTGCATCCGCGTGCTCGGCGGCTCGGGTCGACGCTACGCCGGTATCGGCGACACCATCGTCGCCACCGTCAAGGACGCCATCCCCGGCGGCAACGTCAAGAAGGGCGACGTCGTCAAGGCCGTGGTCGTGCGCACCGTCAAGGAGCGCCGCCGTCCGGACGGCTCGTACATCAAGTTCGACGAGAACGCCGCCGTCATCCTCAAGGCCGACGGCGACCCGCGTGGAACGCGCATCTTCGGCCCCGTGGGCCGCGAGCTGCGCGACAAGAAGTTCATGCGGATCATCTCGCTCGCCCCGGAGGTGCTCTGAACATGGCGCGCAACAAGCGAACGCTGTCGATCCGCAAGGGTGACCAGGTCAAGGTCATCGCGGGTGCCGACAAGGGCGTCGAGGGCAAGGTCATCGAGGTGCTCGCCGAGCGCGAGCGCGTCATCGTCGAGGGCGTGAACCGCATCAAGCGCCACACCCGCGCCGGTGCCGACGGCACCCAGGGCGGCATCATCACGCGTGAGGCCCCCATCCACGTCTCGAACGTGATGCTCGTCGTCGACGTCGACGGCGACAAGACCACGACGCGCGTCTCGCACCGCCGCGACGACGTCACCAAGAACCGTCCCGACGGTTCCAGCTACGAGGCGCAGCGCTCCGTGCGCGTGTCCTCCAAGACCGGAAAGGAGATCTGAGCATGGCTGAGACGACCACCGCTCCGCGGCTGAAGGCCAAGTACCGCGAGGAGATCCTCCCGGCGCTGCGCGAGGAGTTCAACCACGCGAACGTCATGCAGGTGCCCGGACTGACGAAGATCGTCGTCAACATGGGTGTCGGCGAGGCTGCCCGCGACGGCAAGCTCATCGAGGGCGCCATCCGCGACCTCACGGCGATCACCGGCCAGAAGCCGCAGGTCACCAAGGCTCGCAAGTCCATCGCGCAGTTCAAGCTGCGCGAGGGCATGCCGATCGGTGCGCACGTCACGCTGCGCGGCGACCGCATGTGGGAGTTCCTCGACCGCCTGCTCACGCTGGCGCTGCCCCGTATCCGCGACTTTCGCGGCCTCAACGGCAAGCAGTTCGACGGTCGCGGCAACTACACGTTCGGTCTGACCGAGCAGGTCATGTTCCACGAGATCGACCAGGACAAGATCGACCGGTCGCGGGGCATGGACATCACCATCGTCACCACCGCCACCAACGACGACGAGGGTCGCGCGCTGCTGAAGCAGCTGGGCTTCCCCTTCAAGGAGAACTGACATGGCGAAGACCGGCCTCAAGATCAAGGCGGCCCGCAAGCCGAAGTTCGCGGTCCGTGGCTACACGCGCTGCCAGCGCTGCGGCCGTCCGAAGTCCGTGTACCGCAAGTTCGGCCTGTGCCGGATCTGCCTGCGCGAGATGGCCCACCGCGGCGAGCTGCCCGGAGTGACCAAGTCCTCCTGGTGAACTCGTCGGCCTCGTGCCGCTGACCACCACCCCTTCCACCACGACCGTCGCAGGTCCTCCCTCACCCGTCCGGGAACCCGGGCCCGGGGACGGGATGCGAAACCACGGCAGGAACGGAAACATCACATGACCATGACCGACCCGATCGCGGACCTGCTCACGCGGATCCGCAACGGCAACCAGGCGTACCACGACGACGTGTCGGCGCCCTACTCCAAGCTGAAGGAGGGCGTGCTCGCCCTGCTGAAGCAGGAGGGGTACATCACCGACTACAAGGTCGTCGAGCCCGCCGAGGGCGAGGTGGGCAAGTCCCTCCACGTGACCCTCAAGTACGGCCCCCAGCGCGAGCGCTCGATCGCCGGCATCCGCCGCATCAGCAAGCCGGGCCTGCGGGTGTACGCCAAGTCCACGAACCTCCCGAAGGTGCTCGGTGGACTGGGCGTCGCCATCATCTCGACCAGCCAGGGCCTGCTGACCGATCGTCAGGCCACGACCAAGGGTGTAGGCGGAGAAGTCCTCGCCTACGTCTGGTGAGGGAGGAGCACACACATGTCGCGCATCGGCAAGCTTCCCGTCGCCGTCCCGAACGGCGTCGAGGTCACCATCGAGGGTCAGGACGTCCGCGTCAAGGGCCCCAAGGGCGAGCTCTCGCACCGCGTCGCCGAGCCCATCACGGTCAACCGTGGTGAGGACGGCAGCCTCGAGGTCCAGCGTCCCGACGACGAGCGTCGCAGCAAGGCCCTGCACGGCCTGAGCCGCACGCTCATCAGCAACATGGTCGTCGGCGTCACCGACGGCTACGAGAAGAAGCTCGAGATCGTGGGCGTCGGCTACCGCGTCCTGTCCAAGGGCCCGACGGAGCTCGAGTTCGCGCTCGGCTTCAGCCACCCCGTGATCGTCAAGGCCCCCGAGGGCATCACGTTCAACGTGGAGGCCCCCACCAAGTTCTCGGTCATCGGCATCGACAAGCAGTCGGTCGGCGAGGTCGCCGCGAACATCCGCAAGATCCGCAAGCCCGAGCCCTACAAGGGCAAGGGTGTCCGTTACGCCGGCGAGCGCGTGCTGCGCAAGGCTGGAAAGGCTGGTAAGTGATGGCCGTCTCCATCAAGCAGGTCAAGGGTCGCTCGGCCCGCGCCACGTCGCGCGCGCGTCGCCAGATCCGTGGCCGCAAGAAGCTGCACGGCTCGCCCGAGCGTCCTCGTCTCGTCGTGACCCGCTCCAGCAAGCACATCGTGGCCCAGGTCGTCAACGACCTCGAGGGACACACGCTGGCCTCGGCCTCGACCCTCGAGGCCGACCTGCGCGCCTTCGACGGCGACAAGACCGCCAAGGCGAAGAAGGTCGGCGAGCTCGTCGCCGACCGTGCGAAGGCTGCCGGCATCGAGGCCGTCGTCTTCGACCGCGCGGGCAACCGCTACGCGGGTCGCGTGGCCGCCCTGGCCGACGGCGCGCGCGAGGGTGGGCTGGAGTTCTGATGTCCACCAAGACGAACAACTACGACATGGGGAGTGCCGCATGAGCGCCCAGCAGAGTGGTAACCGCCGCGGAGGCGGAGACCGTCGCGGTGGTCGAGGCGACCGCGGCGGCGACAAGTCCAACTACATCGAGAAGGTCGTCACGATCAACCGTGTCGCCAAGGTCGTGAAGGGTGGTCGTCGCTTCAGCTTCACCGCCCTCGTGATCGTCGGCGACGGTGACGGCCAGGTCGGTGTCGGCTACGGCAAGGCCAAGGAGGTCCCCACGGCGATCTCCAAGGGTGTCGAGGAGGCGAAGAAGAACTTCTTCCGCGTCCCGCGCATCCAGGGCACCATCCCGCACCCGGTGCAGGGCGAGAAGGCGGCCGGTGTCGTCTTCCTGCGTCCTGCGTCGCCCGGTACCGGCGTCATCGCCGGTGGCCCGGTGCGTGCAGTGCTCGAGGCCGCCGGTGTCCACGACGTCCTGAGCAAGTCGCTCGGCTCGTCGAACTCCATCAACATCGTCCACGCGACGGTGGAGGCCCTCAAGGGCCTGGAGTCGCCCGACGCGGTCGCGCAGCGTCGTGGCCTCGCGGTCGAGGACGTCGCCCCGTCGGCCCTGCTCAAGGCTCAGGCCGAGGGCATCAAGGAGGCGCAGAACGCGCCCGCCGAGGTCGGTGTCTGATGGCGCGCCTCGAGATCACCCAGGTTCGTTCGGCGATCGGTCGCCCGCAGAACCAGCACCACACGCTGCGGTCGCTGGGTCTGAAGCGCATCGGCGACGTCGTCGTCAAGGAGGACCGCCCCGAGATCCGCGGCATGGCGAACACCATCCCGCACCTCGTGGCCGTCAAGGAGGTTGACTGACATGGCGCTGAAGCTTCACCACCTGCGCCCCGCCCCCGGTGCCAAGACCGCCAAGACCCGCGTGGGTCGCGGTGAGGGCTCCAAGGGCAAGACCGCCGGTCGCGGCACCAAGGGCACCAAGGCCCGCTACCAGGTGTCCGCCGGCTTCGAGGGTGGACAGATCCCGCTCCACATGCGTCTGCCGAAGCTGAAGGGGTTCAAGAACCCCTTCCGCGAGGAGTACCAGGTCGTCAACGTCGAGCGCATCGGCACCCTCTTCCCCGAGGGTGGCGCCATCGACGTCGACGCGCTGGTCGCGAAGGGCGCGGTTCGCAAGGGCCAGCTGGTCAAGGTGCTCGGCGAGGGTGACCTCTCCGTGGCCGTCCAGGTGACCGCCCACAAGTTCTCCGGCTCGGCCCGCAGCAAGATCGAGGCCGCCGGCGGCAGCGCGACCGAGCTCTGAATGACGCTCTGACGAGACGACGGCGAGGTTCGTGGCCCTAGCGGCCACCGGACCTCGCCGTCGTTCGTCGTCCGGCCCTCGCAGGCCGCGGCCCGTCCCGGGCGCCCGCCCCACGCGTGGGGTGCAACGACCGGGCAACGGCCGATCTGCGAGAACTGACTGTTAGAGTCGCCGAGGTCCCGCCAGGGGCCCACGATCGAGGAGGACACCCGGTGCTCAGCGCCTTCGTCAACGCGTTCAAGACGCCTGACCTTCGACGCAAGCTGCTGTTCGTGCTCGCCGTGATCGTGCTGTTCCGGTTCGGCTCGACCCTGCCGGCCCCCGGCATCAACGTGAGCAACGTGCAGCGCTGCGTCGACCTTGCCTCGCAGGGCGAGAACAGCAGCCTCTTCGCGCTCATCAACGTCTTCTCCGGCGGCGCGCTCCTGCAGCTGACCGTGTTCGCGCTGGGCATCATGCCCTACATCACCGCGAGCATCATCCTGCAGCTGCTCGTCGTCGTCATCCCGCGGCTGGAGGCCCTCAAGAAGGAGGGCCAGTCCGGCCAGGCGAAGATCACGCAGTACACCCGCTACCTGACGCTCGGCCTCGCCGTCCTGCAGGCCACGGGCATCGTGGCGCTCGCGCGCAGCGGCCAGCTGTTCGGTGGCGTCGACTGCGGCCAGCTGCTCTACCGACCCGACAGCATCCCGGCCTTCCTGCTGATCGTCCTCACCATGGTCGCGGGCACCGCCGTCATCATGTGGCTCGGCGAGCTCGTGACCGACCGCGGCGTCGGCAACGGCATGTCGATCCTGATCTTCACGCAGGTCGTCGCGACGTTCCCCGGCGCCATGTGGCTGATCAAGGAGCAGAAGGGCTGGGCGACGTTCTCCGTCGTGGTGCTCGTCGGTCTCGTGATCGTCGCGGCCGTCATCCTCATCGAGCAGGCGCAGCGCCGGATCCCGGTCCAGTACGCCAAGCGCATGGTCGGGCGCCGGATGTTCGGCGGCTCCTCGACCTACATCCCGCTGAAGGTGAACCAGGCCGGCATCATCCCGGTCATCTTCGCCTCGAGCCTGCTGTACCTGCCGGCGCTGTACGCGCAGTTCCGACCCGACGGACCGGGCGCGGTGTTCATCACCGACCACTTCGTGCGTGGTGACCACCCGTACTACATGATCACCTACTTCGCGCTGATCGTGTTCTTCGCCTACTTCTACGTGGCGATCACCTTCAACCCGGAGGAGGTCGCCGACAACATGCGCAAGTACGGCGGCTTCATCCCCGGCATCCGTGCCGGCCGTCCGACGCAGGACTACCTGGCGTACGTCCTGAGCCGCATCACGGCGCCGGGCGCGGTGTACCTGGGCTTCATCGCCCTGATCCCGATGGTGGCCGTGGCGCTGCTCGGCGCCAGCCAGAACTTCCCGTTCGGCGGCACCTCGATCCTCATCATCGTGGGCGTCGGCCTCGACACGGTGAAGCAGATCGAGAGCCAGCTCCAGCAGCGCAACTACGAAGGGTTCCTGCGGTGACTCGTCTCCTCATCATGGGTCCGCCCGGTGCCGGCAAGGGCACCCAGGCGGCGACGCTGGCGCAGCGGATCCAGGGCGCGCACGTCTCGACCGGCGACATCTTCCGGGCGAACGTGCAGCAGCAGACCGAGCTCGGCCGGACCGCGCAGCGCTACATGGACGCGGGGGAGTACGTGCCCGACGAGGTCACGAACGCCATGGTGCAGGACCGCCTCGCCCAGGACGACGCACGCGAGTCCTTCATCCTCGACGGGTACCCGCGCACGCTCGAGCAGGTCTCGACCCTCGACCGGATCCTCGCCGACCTCGGCTCCGGGCTCGACCACGTGCTCGTGCTGACGGTCGACCACGAGGAGCTGATCGCCCGGCTGCTGAAGCGGGCCGAGACCAGCGGGCGCGCCGACGACACCGAGGACGTCATCCGGCACCGCCAGGAGGTCTACATCGCAGAGACGGCGCCCTTGCTGCCGGTGTACCGCGAGCGTGGCCTGCTGCGTGAGGTCGACGGCATGGGCACGGTCGACGAGGTCGAGGCGCGCATCGACGCCGCACTCGGCCTCTGACCCGAGTCCGGGGGAGACCGTGTTCGGTCGCGGCATCGAGATCAAGACGCCCGAGCAGGTGGCGCTCATGCGCCGCGCCGGACTCGTCGTCGCGCACGCGCTCGAGGCGGTCCGCGAGACCGTCGCACCCGGGGTGCCGACGGCCGAGCTCGACGTCGTCGCGCACGACACCATCCGCGCACACGGCGCGACGTCGAACTTCCTCCACTACGGCGCCGAGCCCGGCGTGCCGGGCTTCCCCGGCGTCATCTGTGCGTCGGTCAACGACGAGGTCGTGCACGGCATCCCCGGGTCGCGGGTCCTGCGCGAGGGCGACGTGGTCTCGATCGACTGCGGCGCGATCGTCGACGGATGGCACGGCGACTCCGCCGTGACCGTCACCGTCGGCGAGGTCGCCCCCGAGGTGCAGCAGCTCGTCGACAACACCGAGCGGGCGCTCTGGGCCGGCATCGCCGCGGGCGGCGTGGGCCGACGCGTCGGCGACGTGAGCCACGCGATCGAGCGCAGCGTGCGCTCGGCCGGTGACTACGGCATCGCCGACGGCTACACGGGGCACGGCATCGGCACGGCCATGCACCAGGCGCCCGACGTGCCGAACGTCGGGCGAGCCGGCAAGGGTCCGCGCATCGTGCCCGGTCTCGTCCTGGCCGTCGAGCCGATGGTCACGCTCGGCTCGGCCGACACCCGCACCCTCGACGACCACTGGACGGTCGTGTCCGACGACGGGTCCTGGGCCGCCCACTGGGAGCACACGGTCACCTGGACCGCCGACGGCGCATGGGTGCTGACGGCGCTCGACGGCGGGCGTGCGCGGCTCGCCGAGCTCGGTGTGCCCTACGCGGGCGACGACGCGTCGTAGCCGTCGCGGTTCAGCGACGCGGGGCGGCGACGACCGGCGCGGTCGTGCGGGTCGAGGCGATCGTGCGGGCGACGTAGCCGCTGCGGCTGCCCGTGACCGTCACGTGGATGCGCTTGCCGCGGTCGGCGGCCACCGGGCGGTAGGCACTCCCGGTCGCGCCGGCGATGAGTCGGCCGTTGGCGTACCAGCGGTAGCTGAAGGTGGCCACGGGGGACCACGCCGGGGTGCTCGCTCGCAGCACCGCACCCACCTGGGCCGCCCCGGAGAGCACCGGCCGGTGCACCGTCCTGAACGCCACCGGTGCCGCCTGGACGGGCGGGGTGGTCCGGCTCGACGACAGCGTGCGGGTGACGTAGCCGTCGCGCGTGCCCGTGACCGCCACGCGGATGCGCTTGCCGCGGTCCGCGGACGTCAGGCGGTAGCTGGTGCCGGTGGCGCCGGGGATCGGGCGGCCGTCGGCGAACCACTGGTAGGTGAAGGTGGCGACCGGCGACCAGGCGTCGGTCCGGACCTGCAGCGTGGTGCCCACCTGGGCCGCACCGGACAGCACCGGGCGCGCCGTCGTCGTGAACTGCCCGGGCGCGACGGCGTCGGTGGGCTGGGACGCGACCTGCGTGGTCGTGTAGGCGGTGCGCGAGCCGGTGACGACGACGTGCAGACGGTGCCCTCGATCGTCCGGGGTCACGGTGTAGCGCGCCGTCGTGGCGCCGGCGATCGGGGTGTCGTCGGAGAACCACTGGTAGGCGAGCGTGGCCGTCGGCGACCACGCCGCCGTGCTCGCGGTGAGGACCGACCCGACCGCGGACGTGCCCGCGACGACCGGTGCCGGCGCGAGGTCGAAGACGCCCGGGGCGACCGGGTCGGTCACGGAGGCGGACTCCAGCACCTGCGTGTTGTAGCCCGGACGCGAGCCCGTGGCGACCACGCCGATGCGCTGCCCGAGCAGGCCGGCGTCGAGCGGCAGGGTGCTGCTCGTGGCCCCGGGGATGATCTCGTCGTCGGCGTACCACTGGTAATCGAGCGTGGCAGCAGGCTTCCAGGCGGGAGCGGACGCGACCAGCTGGGCGCCCACGCGCTCCGTGCCCGTCAGCGTCGGTCGTGCGGTCGTGCCGAAGTCGCCTGCCGCGATCGGCTTGGACGTGCGCGCCGACGTGGAGGCCGTCGCCGGGTACCCGGCGCGCCGCCCGGTGACGACGACGTGGACCTTGCGGCCGCGCTCGGCCGCGGTCAGCCGGTAGGTCGACGCGGTGGCCCCGCGGATCGGCGTGCCGTCGGCGACCCACTGGTAGGTCAGGGTGGCCGTCGGCGACCAGGAGCCGGCTCGCGCCGTCAGCAGGCTGCCGACCTTCTCGGCGCCGGCGAACGTGGGTCTCGGGGCCGAGGTGAAGCGGGGGGTGACGTCGGGATCGGCGAAGTGGATGAAGCCGTCCGGCCAGCCGGACCCGGACTTCGTGATCCGCCGGTGGTCGAAGTCGCGACCCCAGTTCGACTCCGAGACGATGATCTCGGTGGGGGAGGCGACCCGCTCGACGTACGCGACGTGGTTGCCGGTGCGGCCCCACCAGGCGACGGAGCCGACCGCGGGCGTCGCGTCGGTGATGGAGGCCATCGTCGTGCCCCAGTCGCGGGCGTTGCCGACGCCGGAGGCCGGACGCCGGTTCGGCATGCCGTTGGTGGTGACGAGGCGGTACGCGACGTAGTTCGTGCAGTTCGTGCCGCCGTACATGTTCCAGTAGCTCGTGCGCTGGTTCTGCTCGTAGCCGTGGTGGTCGTACCCGGCGCGCAGGCAGTTCGCGTAGCCCGAGCACAGCAGGGTCGAGGCGGCCTGCGCGGTGGGCGCAGCGGCCAGCGTCCCGGCCACCAGGACGGCGGCGAGGGAAGATAGCAGCGCTGAGAGCACCCGGGAACGCGACACGCCGAGCAGCGTACGGGATTTCGGGGGCGCGTGGGACCTGTGTGACGGAAGTGGTCGCTGTCAGGACCTCGCGGACGGTCGCGCAGGCGGTGAGAGGGCGCTCGCCCACGCCGGGGACCCCCATGGACTGCTTAGGGTTGCCTAGCCTATGCTTCGAGCACGGGTCGGCCGACCCGTACGGTCGGGGTGGACGAGAGGCAGACATGACGATCATCGAGCCGGACACCTCCTCGTTGTCGCGCCTGCTGCGCGACGGCTCCCGACGTGAGCACGAGTCCGCGGAGGGCTCGGCCTTCATGAGCGAGCTGCTCGCCGGCCGCGTGTCGCCCCGCGGGTACGCGGACTACCTGGCACGCCTGCAGCGGGTGTACGCGGCGCTCGAGGCCGCCGGGCGGGCGCTCGCCGGGCACCCGGTGGTCGACGCCGTGCTCGACCCCGCCCTGGAGCGGTCGTCGGCGATCCTCGACGACGTCGCGCACTGGGGGACCGGCCACGCGGCGACGCCGGCGACCGACGCCTACGTCGCGCGGATCGAGACCACCCGTGACCACCCTGCGCGGTTCGTGGCGCACCACTACACGCGGTACCTGGGCGACCTCTCGGGCGGGCGTGCGATCGGCCGGGTGCTGGCTCGGACCTTCGACCTCGACCACGACGGTCTCGCCTTCTACGCGTTCGTCGACGTGCCGAAGCCGAAGCCGTACAAGGACGCGTACCGCCAGCGCCTCGACGCTCTCGACCTCACTGCGCAGGAGCGGCTCGACGTCCTCGCCGAGGTGCGCCTCGTCTTCGGGCTCAACGAGGCGCTGTTCGCCGAGCTGTCCGCGGACCTCGACACCTACCGCCTCTGACGGGCCGCCTGGCGCGAGGCGTCCCGCGTCCTGGGCTCAGGAGTGGTGCTCCTGCGTGCAGCACTTGACGCTGCCGCCGGCCTTCAGCAGCTCGCTCACGTCGACGGGGACCGGCACGTAGCCGCGCTCCTCGAGCTGGCGAGCGAGGGTGCGCGCCTGCACGGGGACGACGACGTGGCGTCCGTCGCTCACCGCGTTGAGCCCGAGCACGAGGGCGTCCTCCTCGGTGCACTCGACCGCGTCCGGGAACAGCTCGCGCAGCGTGCGACGGCTGTGCTCGGAGAACGCCGACGGCAGGTAGGCGATGTCGGCCGGGGCGTCGCCGTTGCCGTCGTCGAGCACGGCCAGGGCGGTGTCGAGGTGGTAGAAGCGAGGGTCGACGAGCTGCAGGCTGACGACCGGACGGTCGAGCACGCGGGCCGCCTCGACGTGCGCGTGCAGGCTCGTCCGGAAGCCCGTGCCCGCCAGGATCATCGAGCCGAGCACGAGGAAGTCGCCCTCGCCCTCGTTGGTCTGCGTGGGGTCGGCGACGGCGACGCCCTGCCCCCGGAGCCAGGCGGCGTGCTCGACGGCCTCGGCGGCCCGCTCGGGGTGACGGAACCGAGCGCCGTACGCGCGCCCACCGACGACCGTCGCGCCGTTGGCGGCGAACACCATGTCGGGCAGGCCGGGCACCCCGTCGAGCACGTGCACCCGGTGGCCCAGCGCGCTGTACGTCTGGCGCAGCACCTCCCACTGGACGAGCGCGCGCCGGCGGTCGACGGCGACCCCCGGCCGCATCCACGCGTTGATCGCGTAGGTGACGTCGAAGTGGGTCGGTGCGCACATGAGGTACGTGCGGGTCCGGGCGGTCCGGGTGACCTGGCGGGCAGGTGAGGGACTCACCGGGACGTGGGTGGCGGGACGGGTCTCGAGCACGGTCACGGTGACCTCCTGGATCAGTGGCGTCACCCCTGCGACGCAACGAATCCATCGTAGTTCGCCGCTCTGGTGATCTGAGAGTTCGAAACTGCGCGTCCTTGCGCAGGAACCTGACGTTCTGGGGCCAGGAGCGGCGATTTGTTGCACCATGGGTCCATGGACGACGTCGACCGCCGGATCATCGACCACCTCGTGCGCGACGGCCGGGCCGGCTACGCCCGGATCGCCGCCGACGTCGGCCTGTCGGCCCCGGCGGTCAAGCGTCGGGTCGACCGGCTGGTCGCCGACGGTGTCGTGAAGGGCTTCACCGCGGTCGTCGACCCCGACCTCATGGGCTGGGCCGTCGAGGCCTACGTGGAGGTCCACTGTCGCGGCACGATCACGCCCGAGGCCCTCGGGTCCGCGTTCGCGAGGATCCCCGAGATCCACGCGGCCGCCACCGTGTCGGGCCAGGCCGACGCGATCCTGCGGATCGTCGCGCGCGACGTGCGCGACCTGGAGCGGGCGCTCGAGCGGGTGCGCACCGAGGTCGACAACGTCGACCACACCGACACCGCGATCGTGCTGTCGCGCCTCATCGACCGCTACACGGGCTGACCACCACTCACGTCGGCAGCCGCACCCCGAGCACGCCGACGTTGTTCTCCAGCCTCATCGGCCCATCCTCACGCGCGTCGGCGGTGCGGTGCCAGCGCCCGCCGACCCTCGATTTGAAACGAGTGCCCCGACCGACGTAGACTTCCCTGTCGGCCTATGTCGGGCGCATCGACCCCTGCCCTCGTGGTTCACCCCTCGTCGGAAGCGGCTCCTCGGAGTCGCGGGTCCTCGCGCGTGCCCGGGCCGTCCCTGACGATCAACCGAGAAGCTGAGGTCCATGGCGAAAAAAGAAGGCGTCATCGAGATGGAGGGTGCTGTCGTCGAGGCACTCCCGAACGCGATGTTCCGGGTCGAGCTGGCCAACGGCCACAAGGTCCTGGCGCACATCAGCGGCAAGATGCGCCAGCACTACATCCGCATCCTCCCCGAGGACCGGGTCGTGGTGGAGCTGTCGCCGTACGACCTCAGCCGTGGACGGATCGTCTACCGCTACAAGTGATCGACACGTCGGGAACGACACCGTCGAGCACGCCACAACTGCACACCGAACACGTTCAGACTGAAGAAGAGAGAGCTTCTCGATGAAGGTCAACCCGAGCGTGAAGAAGATCTGTGACAAGTGCAAGGTGATCCGTCGCCACGGCCGCGTCATGGTGATCTGCGAGAACCCCCGGCACAAGCAGCGCCAGGGCTGATCGCACTTCTTCACCGCGACCCACTGAACATCTGACGGCTCCCGACGCCCCCTGGAGACAGGACCGGCGACGGGTCACCCCCGGCGCAGAGGCCGGGGCCCGGCTCAGGACCCCCAAGGAACGGGTCCTGGAGGCAGCTGGGGCGCCTCAGGTGACGACACCTCTGCCGTACCGGAAGGAACTGCCACCATGGCACGCCTCGTCGGAGTCGATCTCCCGCGCGACAAGCGCATCGAGATCGCACTCACCTACATCTTCGGCGTCGGGCGCACCCGCGCCACCGACACCCTCGCCGCCACCGGCATCAGCCCCGACCTGCGGGTCCACGAGCTGACCGACGACCACCTCGTCGCGCTGCGTGACCACATCGAGGCCAACTACCAGGTCGAGGGCGACCTGCGCCGTGAGGTCACGGCCGACATCCGTCGCAAGATGGAGATCGGTTCGTACCAGGGCCGTCGCCACCGTGCGCACCTGCCCGTCCGCGGCCAGCGCACGAAGACCAACGCGCGCACCCGCAAGGGTCCGAAGCGCACCGTCGCCGGAAAGAAGAAGTGATCTAGATGCCTCCGAAGAACACCGGCGCCAAGAAGGTGCGCCGCAAGGAGAAGAAGAACGTCGTCCAGGGCCAGGCCCACATCAAGAGCACGTTCAACAACACGCACGTGACGATCACGGACCCCTCGGGCGCCGTGATCGCGTGGGCCTCCGGCGGGACCGTCGGCTTCAAGGGCTCGCGCAAGTCCACGCCCTTCGCGGCGGGCATGGCGGCCGAGGCCGCCGGTCGCCAGGCGATGGAGCACGGGATGAAGAAGGTCGACGTCTTCGTGAAGGGCCCGGGCTCGGGTCGCGAGACGGCGATCCGGTCGCTGAGCGGCGTCGGCATCGAGGTCGGCACCATCTCCGACGTCACCCCCAGCCCGCACAACGGCTGCCGCCCGCCCAAGCACCGTCGTCTGTGACGGACGCGAAGAACTCAGGAGTCTGAATCATGGCCCGTTACACCGGACCTCTCACCAAGAAGTCGCGCCGCCTCGGCGTCGACCTCGTCGGTGGCGACGCCGCGTTCGAGCGTCGTCCGTACCCCCCGGGCATGCACGGTCGTGCCCGCATCAAGGAGTCGGAGTACCGCACCCAGCTGCAGGAGAAGCAGAAGGCGCGCTACACCTACGGCGTCCTCGAGAAGCAGTTCCGCAAGTACTACGAGACCGCTCACCGCAAGCCGGGCAAGACGGGTGACAACCTGCTCATCCTGCTCGAGAGCCGTCTCGACAACGTGGTCTACCGTGCCGGCCTCGCCCGCACGCGCCGCCACGCGCGTCAGCTCGTGACGCACGGTCACTTCGTCGTCAACGGCGTGAAGACGAACATCCCGTCCTTCCAGATCAGCAAGCACGACATCATCGATGTCAAGCAGAAGAGCCTGGAGACGACGCCGTTCATCGTCGCGCGCGAGACCCACGACCGGGACACCGTTCCCGGCTGGATCGACGTCGACGCCGACCGCGGCCGCATCCTGGTGCACCAGCGCCCGGTCCGCGAGCAGATCACCGTCCCCATCCAGGAGCAGCTGATCGTGGAGTACTACTCCAAGATCTGATCGACCTGTTCCACCGAGCCGGCTCTTCAAATAGCGGGAGAGCCGGAAAGGAAGTTCCATGCTCATCGCACAGCGCCCCGTCCTGACCGAAGAGGTCGTCGCCGACAACCGTTCGCGGTTCGTCATCGAGCCCCTCGAGCCCGGCTTCGGGTACACCCTCGGCAACTCGCTGCGCCGCACGCTCCTCAGCTCCATCCCGGGCGCGTCGGTCACGTCGATCAAGATCGACGGCATCCAGCACGAGTTCTCGACCGTCCCCGGCGTGACCGAGGACGTCACCGAGATCATCCTCAACCTGAAGAACCTCGTCGTCTCCTCCGAGCACGACGAGCCGTTCGTCATGTACCTGCGCGCGCAGGGCCCCGGCGTCGCCACGGCCGGCGACATCGAGGCCCCCGCGGGCGTCGAGGTCTACAACAAGGACCTGCACATCGCCACGCTGAACGAGAAGGGCAGCCTGGAGATCGAGCTCGTCGTCGAGCGCGGCCGCGGCTACGTCTCGGCGGTGCAGAACAAGACCGGCGACGAGGAGATCGGGCGCATGCCGGTCGACTCGATCTACAGCCCGGTCCTCAAGGTCACGTACAAGGTCGAGGCCACCCGAGTCGAGCAGCGCACCGACTTCGACAAGCTGATCATCGACGTCGAGACGAAGTCCTCGATCCTGCCGCGCGACGCGATCGCGTCGGCCGGTTCGACCCTCGTCGAGCTCTTCGGCCTGGCCCGTGAGCTCAACGTCGAGGCCGAGGGCATCGACATCGGCCCGTCGCCGGTCGACGAGCAGCTCGCCGCCGACCTCGCCCTGCCGATCGAGGAGCTCAACTTCACGGTCCGCTCGTACAACTGCCTCAAGCGCGAGGGCATCCACTCCGTGGGTGAGCTCATCACGCGCTCGGAGCAGGACCTGCTCGACATCCGCAACTTCGGCTCGAAGTCGATCGACGAGGTCAAGGCCAAGCTGGCCGAGATGGGCCTGGCCCTCAAGGACAGCCCGGCCGGTTTCGACCCGTCGGCCGTCCTCGACTCCTACGACGACGACGCCAGCTTCGCCGAGGACGAGCAGTACTGAGCTGCTCGCTCATCGACCGTATTACTGACCTGGAGACAGACACATGCCCACGCCCACCAAGGGAGCCCGCCTCGGCGGCAGCCCGTCGCACCAGCGCCTGATCCTGGCGAACCTCGCGACGGCGCTGTTCGAGCACGGCCGCATCACCACCACCGAGGCCAAGGCCCGCCGTCTGCGGCCCTACGCCGAGCAGCTCATCACGAAGGCCAAGACCGACACGGTGGCGAACCGCCGCCAGGTCGTCAAGGTCGTGCGTGACAAGAGCGTCCTGCACACGCTGTTCACCGAGATCGGTCCCGCCATGGCGAGCCGTCCCGGCGGATACACGCGCATCACGAAGATCGGTCCGCGCAAGGGTGACAACGCCCCCATGGCCGTCATCGAGATCGTCGAGGAGAAGTCCTTCACGGCGCAGGCGACCGCTCCGGCGACGAGCAGCGCTGCTCCGGTCGAGGAGCCGACGGCCGAGGAGACGCCCGCGGTGAACGCGGCCGACGACTCCGCCGAGGTCGAAACCGACGTCGTCGCGGGTGCGCCCGCCACGGAGGCCGAGACCGAGCCGGCTACCGAGACCGAGGTCGAGGCAGCTGCCGAGGCCGTCGAGGGTGCGACCGACGAGGACACCACGAAGGCCTGACCCCAGGTCCCGTCACGAGGGCCCCCACCGCACCTGCGGTGGGGGCCCTCGTGCGTACGTACGGGGAACGGGACGAGATTCCCGATACTGGTCGGGTGAGCGCTCGGCTGCCGATAGGGTCGGGCCGGGCGTGTCACTCGGGGGCGCTCGTCGTCTGCACCGAGGAGTCGTCGTGGTCAGGTCCGGAGTCGTCATGCTCGCCACCGGAGCGGTGCTCGCAGCACTGCTCCCCGCCACGGCGGTGGCCGCCTCGACCACGCCGACCAGCCCGGCGCCGGTGGCCGCAGCCGCGCTGGCCGAGGCGCAGGCGCCGTCGGCCGAGCCCGAGGCCGTGGGCATCATCGTGCAGAGCACGGCGTCGCAGGAGAAGGTCGAGGCTGCGGTCGCCGACGCGCTCCCGTCCGACGTCGAGGTGCGCGACACGGTCGACGGCGCCGCAGGCCTGTCGCTCGTGGAGCTCGACGGAGCGCTCGAGGGTGACACGGCCAGCGCGGTCGCCGACGCGATCGAGCAGCGCGGCGACGTCGCGTTCGCGACACCGAACTACCGGGTGCAGGCCTTCTCCACACCGCCCGTCTCGACCGACGACCCGTACTTCGTCGACCAGCACAACCTCTGGGACCGCTCCCGGTCCAGGGGTGGCTACAGCGTGCGCGCTCCGTCGTTCTGGCAGACCACGCGCGGCAGCAGCGACACCGTCGTCGCCGTGCTCGACACCGGCATCGTGGCGAACCATGCCGACCTCGCGGGGCAGCTGGTCCCCGGCTACGACCTGGTGACCGACGAGTACGTCTGCCCGACGGGAGCGCAGACGTGCCACACGCGCGGGACCTTCACCAACGCCGACGACGGCGACGCGCTCGACCCCGACCCGTCCGACCCGGGTGACTGGATGGACGCGTCCTGGGCGAGGAAGTGCGGCGCGCCGAAGGGCACGAGCTACGCCAGCTCGTGGCACGGCACCCACGTGGCCGGGATCGTCGCGGCCAGGGCGGACAACGGACGCGGCACCGCCGGCGTCGCGCCTGGCGTCCGGGTGCAGCCCGTGCGCGTCCTCGGCCACTGCGGGGGCGACACCTGGGGCATCATGCACGGCATCTACTGGGCGGCCGGGGCCGACCTCGGCACGGTGGAGGACAAGGAGTTCGCGGGCACGCCCGTGAACCCGACGCCGGCGAAGGTGCTGAACATGTCGCTCGGCAGCACGATGCGCACGGACGCGCAGCGGCGGCAGGCCTGCAAGGCCTATGCGAAGCCGCTGGCGTTCGCGCGGTCGCGGGGCGCCACCGTGGTCGCGGCGGCGGGCAACGACAGCTTCACCAAGAACGTCAGCGCCAACCTCTCGGTCCCGGCGGCGTGCCCCGGCGTGGTCTCGGTCGGCGCGACCAGCCGCACCGGGCACCGGTCGTACTACTCCCAGGCCGGCTCCACCGTCGACCTCTCGGCACCTGGTGGCGACACGATCATGGACGCGCAGAGCGACGAGAGCGACGGACGAGGCCACGGCGGCATCTGGTCCAGCCTGATCACCGCCACGACCCGCCCGAACACCGGCTACGTCGCCCGTCAGTACGAGGGCACCAGCATGGCGGCTCCCCACGTCGCCGCGGCTGCGGCGCTGCTGTACTCCCAGGGCGCGACGTCGCCCGCCAAGGTCGAGGAGACGCTCGAGCGGTCCGTCAGCCCCTTCCCGGCCCGCGACAAGCGGTACGCGTCGGTCGTGGTCAGCGACGGGCGGAAGAACTACCGGCTGTTCGACCTGAACTGCACGACGTCGCGCTGCGGCACCGGGATGCTGAACCTCGAGCGGTTCGCGCCCCGGACCGGTGGCACCGCCACCGTCGGGCGGACGGTCTCCTTCGAGGGCTGGCAGACCAGCCGCAGCGACGTCGCCTACGAGTGGTTCATGGGCGATCCCACGCAGGTCCTGGGCCGGGGCCGGACCTTCACCGTGCCGACCTCGGCGCTGGGCCGTTCGCTGGCCGTCAGGGTCACGGTGCCCGGCCAGGGCGACACGATCGTCGGCACGCCCACCGTGGGCAAGTCGACCAGCACCACCTCCACGGCGCTCGGGACGTCGGTCTCGCGGACCAAGCGCGCGACGTTGAAGGTGCGGGTCTCCGGTCCCGTGGGCGCGACGGGCACCGTGCAGGTCTACGACGGCCGCCGCCGCGTGACCACCGTGACCCTCTCGCGCGGCCGGGCGACGGTGCTGCTGCCGCGGCTCTCGAAGGGCCGGCACACCATCAAGGCCGTCTACGCGGGCAGCTCGCTGCTCAAGGGCTCGTCGCGCGCCCGGACGATCACCTCGAAGTAGGTCGGGTCCTCAGCCCCGGCGCACGGTCAGCACGCGGAACCCCTTGCTGCTGGCCGTGCGCTCGGTCGGCCAGCCCTGGCCGACCAGCCAGCGCTGCAGGCTGTCGGCACCCAGGTTCCTGCCCACGACCAGCCGGGCGTGGCCGTCGTCGGCGAGCCGGTCGAGCCAGTGCAGCAGCAGCGCGTGCAGGGCGTCCTTGCCGATGCGGATCGGCGGGTTCGACCAGATCGCGTCGAACCTCAGGTCGCCGGGCACGTCGTCCGGTGCGGCGACGTGGACGCGCGCCCCGTCGTCCGCCGCCAGCGCGTCGGCGTTGAGCCGGGTGAGCTCGCGGGCCCGCTCGTTCACGTCGACCGCCCACACCCGCGCCGAAGGCGACGCCGCCGCGACGGCGCACGCGATCGGGCCCCAGCCGGACCCGAGGTCGAGGACCGTGCCCGTCGGCGGGTCGGCGGACTCCAGCAGGATCCGCGTGGCGTGGTCGAGGTGGTCGCCGGAGAACACGCCCGTGCTCGTGGTGCAGGTGAGCCGATGCCCCCAGGCCTCGACCGCGACGGTGCGGCGCTGGTCGGGTCCGTCGGGACGGTCGTCGAAGTAGTGGCCGCTCACGCGCACCATCCTCCCAGCGGCCCCGGGGATCGGCTCAGCAGTGTCGCGAGACGTGCCCACGGGCACCACGCGGCAGCACGTCGCGGTCGCGCAGCTGGATGGGGTGCTCGCCCGCGCGCTCGCTGCAGGCACGGGCGTAGGCCCGGCGGCCGTTGTCGGTGTACTCGACCTCCACGACGGCCGAGCCGTACACGTCGGTGTAGGCGGCGCACTCGCGGTACACCTCGCACTCCTCGGCCACGGCGAAGTCGAAGCCGAGCGCCCGGCCGTCCAGGTCGGGGGTGTTCTTCTGGGCGATCGCCAGCCCGGCGTCGTGCGCGGCGCGCACGAGGGCACGTGCCGTCGCCTCCGTCTGGCGGCGCGTCAGCAGCCCCTTCGATCGCGTCCACGCGTCGAGGTTGTCGGGCTCGACCGCCGCGTAGCCATCGCGGGCACACGCCCGGAACCAGCGCGCGACCACCGCGACGATGGCCGCCCGACGTGCCGCGGTGCGCTGGTCCAGCAGCACCTCGTCGGGCCAGCCGGGATCGCGCACCAGACGTCCGCCCTTCCGCAGCAGCAGAGTGGGGTGGTGCTTCGTCCACCAGCCGAGGTCGCCCGGCTGCGTCTGGAAGGCGTTGACGTAGCAGACCGAGTACCGGTCGGGGTCGGCCGGAGCCGTCCGGTCGCGGACGACCACGGTGACGTCGTCGGCCGGTCGGTAGGCACCGCCCAGCTGGTAGTCGGCGACGGCGTCGGCCGGGAACGGCCGCACCTCGGGCGGCGGCGCCTGGTCGGCGGCCGCGGAGCACGCCGACGCGACCAGGACGGCCGCGACGAGCAGGAGACAGAGCCGCAGGGCGCGCGCAGGGGACGTCACCGTCCCAGGCTACGGCGTGGGTGTGCCGGGCCCCTCGTCACGACGTCGTCGGGCCTCGCCGACCCTCGTGGCGAGCCCGGCGTCGTCGGGGTACACGACCTCCTCCAGCACCAGCCCGTGCGCCGGCATCACCTTGACGCGCGGGTCGCGGGCACCGGCCAGCAGGACCTCCCGCGCCCACGACGCGGGGTGCCGTCCCTCGCCGACCGCGACGAGCGCGCCCATGAGCGCCCGCACCATGGAGTGGCAGAAGGCGTCGGCCCGCACCGTGGTCACGAGCAGCCCGTCGTCGGGGGAGCGGACCGTGCTCAGCTCGAGCAGGGTGCGGATGGTCGTCGCGCCCTCGCGTCGCCGGCAGAACGCCGCGAAGTCGTGCTCGCCCACGAGCAGAGCACCTGCTGCGGACATCGCCCCCACGTCGAGCGCCCGCGGCCAGGCGACCACCATGCCGCGGTGCAGCGGGTCGGCACGGGCCGGGTCGTCCTGGATCCGGTACGCGTAGCGTCGCTCCAGCGCGCCGAAGCGTGCGTCGAACCCCTCGGGCGCGCGGCGGACCCGGTGGACGACGACGTCGTCGGGCAGCAGCCGGCGCAGCCGCCGGGCCAGCACCTCGGGGTCGACGTCGACGTCGAGGTCGACGTGCGCCACCTGGCCGCGGGCGTGCACGCCCGCGTCGGTGCGGCCGGCGCAGGTCAGGCCGGGCCGCTCCTCCAGGCGCAGCACGGTGGCGACGGCCTGCTCGACGGTCTCCTGCACGCTGCGCAGCCCGGGCTGCGTCGCCCAGCCCCGGAAGCCGGCCCCGTCGTAGGAGAGGTCGAGTCGCAGGCGCACCCCGACAACGGTAGTCCCTACGCTGGTCCCGTGAAGCGCGGACTCGTGGCCTCCACCTGTGCAGCCCTCGTCCTCGCGGGATGCTCCCCGGGCACCCCGCAGGAGACCGCACCCCCGGAGAGGGGCACGGGGACGACGCCGACGTTCGTCGTCCTCAACCCGACCCCCGACCCCGCGACGTCGCAGACCGTCACCTGGCGCTCGCGCGAGGCGTTCGACGACCAACGGGTGGTCGCCCGTCCCGTCGGGGGCGGCCCCGAGGTCCGCGCCGCCGCGACCCGCAAGGCGGCGACGAGCGTGCGCGACAGCGGGTCGGCGCTGCCGGCCTACACGGCCACCCTCCGGGGGCTGCGGCCCGGCACGCGCTACCGCTACCGCGTCGAGAACGCCGGGGGCACGGCCGGTCCGTACACGTTCCGCACGCCCCGCGACGACGACGCCCCGTGGACGTTCCTCGCCCTCGGCGACACCCAGGTCGACAACGCCGACGTCCCCGCGCGGATCGTGCGCGAGGCCGTTGACGAGCACCCGGAGGCCAACCTCGTCCTGCACGCCGGCGACGTCGTCAACGAGCCGTGGCGCCACGGTGAGTGGGTCGACCTGATGAAGGCCCTCGCCCCCGTGCGCACCAGCCGCAACCTCGCGGTCTCGATCGGCAACCACGAGCGGTGCATCCTCGTGCGCGGCTGCCGCTCGGGCGGCGCCGAGGGCTTCCGCACCTACTTCACCGACCCGTCGAACGACGTCGAGGGCCAGCAGCCGACCTGGTACAGCTTCGACCAGCAGGGCGTGCGCTTCGTGGTGCTCGACTCCTTCGGCACGGACCTCGAGGCCCAGGCCCGCTTCCTTGACGAGCGGCTCGCCGACAACCCGAACCGGTGGAGCGTCGTGCTCATGCACGCGGGGCCGTTCGCGTCGCGGGTCTACCGCACGAACACCGAGGTGTACTCGACGATCCTGCCGGTGGTCGAGAAGCACGACGTCGACCTCTTCCTCAACGGGCACGACCACGTCTACACCAGCGGCTACCACGGCGACCCGGACGGCACCGTCTTCGCGGTCTCGGACTCCGGGCCGAAGTACTACCAGATCTCGGGCGAGGACTGGACGCGCCGAGGAGCCACGCGCACGCGCTGGGCCAAGCAGGTGAGCACCTACCAGGTCGTCGACGTCGGGCCCGACGCGCTGCACTACCGCGCGGTCGTCGCCGCCCACGGGTACGCGCCCCAGCCGCGGCTGCGACCCGGGACGGTGCTCGACGACGTCACCGTCCGCAAGGACGCCAAGGGGACGAAGACCGTCACCCGCCGCTGAGCCGTGCTCAGCCGGCCAGCCGGGTGGCCGAGCACGACGGCGTGCCCAGCATCCGGACCTCCATGATCCCGAGCTGGATGCCGAGCATCTTCAGCAGGGGCTGGACGAGCAGGTCCAGCGTGCCGGTGAGCTTGTTGATGCCGTCGAGCACGGAGTTCGTGGTGCTGTCGACGCTGCTCAGGATGATCCGCTCGCCGCCGCCGTAGATCTGGGTGAGGTCCGGGGCCGGAGGATAGGGAAACTGCTGCGTGGTGGACTTCGCGCCCACGGTCCCGGTGATCCGCACGACGCCCGCGAGGGGGATGCCCAGCAGCGACAGCGGGGTGACCGTGGCGCTGCCCGTGCCGCCCGGCCCGCTGAGCGTCGCGAGCGAGGTGTCGCCGCGCACGGTCGTGGAGGCCTGCACGCCGCTGGACGCGCACGTGACGTTGGTCAGCGTGGCGGTTCCCTTGCCGACCTGCACGCCCAGCGAGACGTTGCCGATGCCCGCGATCCCGAGGATGCTCACCCCGGTCCTGACGTCGAGCCGGACCTGGGCGGTGCGTGCCTGCGCCCCGACCCCGCCGCAGGCGATGACCGGCGGCTCGATGATCGTCAGCTGCGTGTTGGCGGTGACCAGGTCGAGCGGCACGCCGAGGTCGGTGCCGATCGCGACCGCGTTCTTGCCGTTCGCGACCGCGGCGGAGACGGCGGCGGTGCCGATGAGGTCGAGGGCGTTCAGCTGGGCGTCCAGGCCGGACTCCCCACCGGTGCCCACCGACAGGAAGCGCCCGAGATTGACGTTCAGTGCGCCCACCTGGCCGCTGAGGGTGTTCAGCAGGGTCGCCTGTGCCGTGCTGCCCTGGCGCTGCAGGACGGTCGCGGTCGCGACCATCAGCTGGCGCAGCGTCACGGTCGCGGTCGCGAGCTGCTGCGTCGTGCCGATGCCCAGCTCGGCGGCCACGTCGCCCAGCCGGACGGAGAGGGTCTTGAGGTCGACGAGACCGGAGTAGCCGACGAGACCCAGGTTCACCCGCAGGATGCGGTCGAGCAGTGGACTCAGGGCGCTCTGCGAGGAGTTGAGCACGAGCGACTTGGTGCCCGCGGAGAAGCAGACGGCGGGCTGGGCGCGGGCGCCGACCGCGCTGCGTGCCGCCCCTCCCGAGCTGCGACCGATCACGGGGGCGAAGGCGAAGTCGACCGTGGTGCGGGACTCGACCTTCACCGCGTCGCAGACGCCGTTCGCCGCACCCGCCACGAACGTCTTCGTCGTCGAGTCGAGGTGGCCCGGCGTCACCACGAGCGGTGACGTCCGGCCGATGCGCCGGTTCTGACGGGCGAGGCTCGCGTTCGCCGCGGTGGTCAGCGCCGTGGCGTCGCAGGTGGGCAGCTTGCGGGCGGCGTCGAGCGCGACGACGTCGGCGACCGACTGCATGTCGCGGACCGCGACCCGCTGGAGGCCGAGGTCGGCTGCGAACGCCGTGAAGCCCAGCAGGATCGTCATCGTGAGGATGGTTAGCGGCAGGATCGAGCCGCGCTCGTCGCGCCGCCGTCGAGGCCGGCGGTCGTCGGCCCGCAGCGCGAGACGCGCCCACCGGCCGCTCACGAGTTGATCTCCGCCGTCGTCTCGTAGGAGACCTTGGACGGCAGGACCACCCCGAGCCCGGGGAACGACGGCAGCAGGGGGTGGTCGCGGTAGAGGTGGGAGATCGCGACCTTCGCGCACTTCGACGTCGAGCCGGTGCAGGTCATCGACGGCGTGATCACGCACGTGCCGACGACCTCGCTGCCGCGGGTGAGCGTGCCGGCGGACGTGCACGTGACGCCGTAGGAGCCGAGCGAGCGGTTGACGGCCGCGCGGGCGTCGGACAGCGACGTCGTCGACCCGCTCGGCGCCACCGCGAGGACCCGCGCCCCCTCGGCCGCGGCCTGGCTGATCCCCTGGCGGTAGCTCAGCATCCAGCCGTAGCTGATGATGCCGAACAGCAGCGCCACGAAGATGGGCAGCACGAGCGCGAACTCGACGGCTGCCGCACCGTCCTCGCGGCGGCGCTGGTGCGTGGTGCGTCCCTGGACGCGTCGGTGTCGTCGTCCGACCATCACGATGCTCCCTCAGTCGTGACCGTCGGTTCTGCCGTGTGCAGAGCCGGCGTGAAAGCTCCCTCCCCTCCGGCGCTCCCACACCGGAAAGGTCTTTCGTCCCGCAACATAGCGCGAAAACGGCCCCCTGTCCGTGGAACCAGGACAGAGGGCCGTCGAGCGGTGCGGGGTCAGGCCCAGCGCTGCTCCGCGGGCACGAAGTCGAGCGTGCGCGCTCCCGTGTAGATCTGCTTCGGGCGAGCGATCTTCTGCTCCTTGTCGTCGACCAGCTCGATCCACTGCGCCAGCCAGCCGGCCGTGCGGGGGATGGCGAACAGCACCGTGAACATCTCCGGCGGGAACTGCAGCGCCTCGTAGATGAGGCCGGAGTAGAAGTCGACGTTCGGGTACAGCTTGCGCTGCACGAAGTACTCGTCCTCCAAGGCGATCCGCTCCAGCTCCTGTGCGATCTCCAGCAGCGGGTTGACGCCGGTGACCTCGAAGACGTCGTCGACGGCCTTCTTGATGATCTTCGCGCGCGGGTCGTAGTTCTTGTAGACCCGGTGGCCGAAGCCCATCAGGCGCTCCTCGCCCTTCTTCACGCCCTCGATGAAGCTCGGGATGTTGTCCTTGCTGCCGATCCGCTTCAGCATGCGCAGGACGGCCTCGTTGGCGCCGCCGTGCAGCGGGCCGTAGAGGGCCGCGATGCCCGCGCTGACCGCCGAGTACGGGTCGACGTCGCTCGAGCCGACCGAGCGGACCGCGTTCGTCGAGCAGTTCTGCTCGTGGTCGGCGTGCAGGATGAACAGCACCTCGAGCGCCTTCGACAGGCGCGGGTCGGGGTCGTACTTCTGCTCGCTCATCTTGAACAGCATCGACAGGAAGTTCTCCGTGTAGGAGAGGTCGTTGTCGGGGTAGACGTACGGCTTGCCCTGGGCGTGACGGAACGCCCACGCACCGAGCGTCGGCATCTTGGCGATGAGGCGCACGACCTGGTCGTGACGCACCTCCTCGTCGGTGATCGCCCGCGCCTCGGGGTAGAAGGTCGACAGCGCGCCGACGCTCGACAGCAGCATGCCCATGGGGTGCGCGTCGTAGCGGAAGCCCTGCATGAGGCTCTTGAGGTTCTCGTGCACGAACCCGTGGATGAGCAGGTAGGCCACCTCGAGGAACGTCGAGGACTCGGCCAGCTGCTCGATCGGGTACCCGCGGTACTCGAGGATGCCCTTGTCGCCGTCGATGTAGGTGATCGAGCTGCGCGTGGACGCGGTGTTGGTGAAGCCGGGGTCGTACACGGCGATGCCGGGCTCGTCCTCGGTCTTGCCGATCTTGCCGAGGTCGGAGGCGCGGACGGTGCCGTCCGTGATCTCGAGCTCGTACTCCTCGCCCGTGCGGTTGTCGCGGACGGTCAGGGTCTGGTCGGTCACGATGGGTCTCCTGTGACGTGCTGTACGGGTCGTTGATGTGGTCCCGGACTCACTTCCAACCTAGTGCGGCCCCCCTCGGTGCGCGAGGCTGGGTCTCGGGGACCGGACCCGCGACCGGGGCTCGCGTCGTGCCCGGCACCCCGTTTTGACCCGGCTGGGGCGGGCCGGTTACTCTTGGACGTCGTTGTGCCCTGCGTGCGCGATCGCCCTCCGGCGGTCCGGCGCCGACGCGGGAAACCACGTCCCTTCCGCCGCCACCTCGCGGCACGGGACCGCGCAACGACACCGACGCCAAGAACGACAACGAGAAGGTCACGCCGTGCCCACGTACAGCCCGAAGCCTGCTGACATCAGCCGTCAGTGGCACGTCATCGATGCCCAGGACGTCGTCCTCGGGCGTCTCGCCGTCTCGGCCGCGCACCTGCTGCGCGGCAAGCACAAGGCGACGTTCGCCCCGCACGTCGACGGTGGTGACTTCGTCGTCATCATCAACGCCGAGAAGGTCGCGCTGACGGGCAACAAGCGCTCCGACAAGGACGTCTACCGCCACAGCGGCTACCCGGGCGGCCTGAAGACGATCGCCTACGGCGACCTCCTCGACAAGGACGCCCGCAAGGCCGTCGAGAAGTCCGTGGCCGGCATGCTGCCGAAGAACCGCCTCGGACGTCAGATCATCAAGAAGCTGAAGGTCTACGCCGGCCCGGAGCACCCGCACGCCGCGCAGCAGCCCCAGCCGTACGAGATCAAGCAGATCTCCCAGTGAGCACCCGAGCAGAAGAGACGAGCACCGTGGCCGACACCACCGAGACCGACGTCCCCACCAGCACCGACGGCGTCTACACGACCGAGACCTCGCCCTCCTCGGAGATCGCGACCAGCAACTCGGTCATCGCCCCCGGCGCGGCCACCGGCCGTCGCAAGGAGGCCGTCGCCCGCGTGCGCATCGTGCCCGGCACGGGCGTGTGGACCGTCAACGGCAAGCCGCTCGAGGAGTTCCTCCCGAACAAGCTGCACCAGCAGATCGCCAAGGAGGCCCTGGCGGCCACCGGCCTCGAGGGCAGCTTCGACGTCGTCGCCCGGGTCACCGGCGGCGGCATGACCGGCCAGGCCGGTGCGCTGCGCCTCGGCGTCGCCCGTGCCCTGAACGGCGTCGACGAGGAGGTCAACCGTCCGATCCTCAAGAAGGCCGGACTGCTGACCCGCGACGCCCGCATCAAGGAGCGCAAGAAGGCCGGCCTCAAGAAGGCCCGTAAGGCTCCTCAGTACAGCAAGCGCTGACTCCGTTGGGCCGGATCTTCGGCACCGACGGCGTACGCGGCCTCGCCAACCGCGACCTCACGGCCGAGCTCGCGCTCGACCTGTCGGTCGCTGCTGCCCACGTGCTGGGCGAGGCCGGTGCGTTCGCCGACAGCCGGCCCACGGCCGTCGTCGCCCGCGACCCGCGTGCCTCGGGGGAGTTCCTCGAGGCCGCGATCGTCGCCGGCCTGGCGTCGGCCGGGGTCGACGTCCACCTGCTCGGCGTCGTCCCGACGCCCGGTGCGGCGTACCTGACGGCCGAGCTCGACGCCGACATGGGCGTCATGATCTCCGCCAGCCACAACGCGATGCCCGACAACGGCATCAAGTTCCTCGCCCGTGGCGGCCACAAGCTCGACGACGCCGTCGAGGTGGCCATCGAGCAGCGGCTGCGTGAGCCGTGGGACCGGCCGACCGGCATCGGCGTCGGTCGCGTCGGCGACAGCCACGTGGGCGTCGACGCCTACGTCAAGCACCTCGTCGGCACCGTGCCGCAGCCGCTCACCGGCCTGAAGGTCGTGCTCGACTGCGCGAACGGCGCGGCGTACCACGTGGGGCCGGCGGCGTTCCGACGTCTCGGCGCGGAGGTCGTCGCGATCCACGACGAGCCAGACGGCCTGAACATCAACGAGGCGTGCGGCTCGACCCACCTCGACGACCTGCAGGCCGCCGTCGTGCGCCACGGCGCGGACGCAGGGTTCGCGTTCGACGGCGACGCAGACCGGTGCCTCGCGGTCGACGCGTCGGGCCAGGTGGTCGACGGCGACCAGATCCTCGCCGTGCTCGCCCTCGCCCGGCTCGAGCGTGGCCTGCTGCACGCCGACACGGTCGTCGCGACCGTCATGAGCAACCTCGGGTTCGTGCAGGCCATGGAGGCCGCCGGGATCACGGTGCTGCAGACCGCGGTGGGCGACCGCTACGTGCTCGAGGCCATGCGGGCCGGAGGCTTCACGCTCGGCGGCGAGCAGTCGGGGCACGTGATCATGGCCGACCACGCCACCACCGGCGACGGGGTGCTGACCGCCCTGCACCTCGCGGCCCGGATGAGCGAGACCGGCCGTACGCTCGCCGACCTCGCCGGCGTCATGCGACGGCTCCCGCAGGTGCTCGTGAACGTCCCCGACGTCGACAAGAGCCGGGTCGACGCCGACCCCGTGCTGCAGGGCGAGCTGGTGGCCGCGAACGGTGGCCTCGAGGGCCGCGGCCGCATCCTGCTCCGCCCGTCCGGCACCGAGCCGCTCGTCCGCGTCATGGTCGAGGCGCCGACGCTCGAGGAGGCCACGTCGGTGGCCGAGCACCTCGCCGGCGTCGTGCGTCGCACGCTGGGCTGAGGACGCCTACCGCGCGACCGTACGGGTCCGGCCCGACCACGCGGCGGACGTCAGGTAGTCGCCGCGAGGATCCCGCACGCTGACGCGGACGCGCAGGGCTGCGCCGACGTCGGTGGACGTCACGCGGTAGCTCGTGCGCGTGGCGCCCTTGATGGCTCGCGTCCCGCGGTACCACTGCACCGACGTCCGCAGCCCTCGCCCGGGTGCCCACGTTCCGGTGCTGGCCGTGAGCACCTTCCCACGCCGGGCCGTGCCCGAGACGCGCGGAGCCGTGGTGGCGACGAGTCGCCGGTCGAGGGTGATGCTCCGAAGGGTCACGGTGCCGCCGTCCGGGACGGTGAACGGGCGAGCGGCCTGCTCGCTCAGCGCACCGCCGTTCCAGCGGGTGCCGACGTAGCGCGTCCGACCTTGGTCGTCCCGCAGACGTGCCGCAGCGCGCACCCGGTACCGGCCGGGCTCGACGCGGATCGAGCCGGAGGCGTCGGTGCTGGTGACGACGCGCCCGTCGAGGTCGAGGACCTCTACCAGCAGGCCGTCGTGGTCCTCAAGGTCCTCCAGTCCGTCGCGTTGCTGCACCGGGACGTCGACGCTCCCGTAGGACCGCAGCAGCTGCACCGGCACCGTGGTGCTGCCGCCGTCGACCACCGTCACCCTGGGCGCTGTCGTGCGGGAGGTGGCGCCGTCCTGGAGGGCCGGCACGTGGTCGGTGCTGCCGTAGGCGAACGAGAGCACGTAGCGCCCCGGCTCGATCGTGGCGAAGGCGTACGTGCCGTCGCGACGGCTCGTGGTGCGGTATGCCGGGGCCGCGGCGCGCGAGGCATCCTCGCGGTACGCCCAGACCTGGACCGGCTTCGCCGGGGCGCCGTCGACGTCGACCAGCGTCCCGTGGAGGCGGCCGACCGGGGCCGGGGGTCCTGGGAGGAGCCTCACGTCGAGACCGCTGGTTCGCGAACCCTCGGTGGTCGAGACCGGCGTCGCGTTGGCGAGGTCGGACCCGCCCCCGTACCACTGCGTCAGGTAGGTCCCGGCGCGGTCGACGAACTCGATGCGGACGTCGTCGAACGCCGACAGCCGCGCGGTGCGATAGGTCCCGTCGGGTCCGGTCAGCCAGAAGCGGTCGGTCGTCCGCCACCGGTCACCGACCCGGAAGTAGGGGCGCACACCGACGTTGCGCAGCGGACGGCCTGCCTCGTCGGTCACGGTCCCGGCCAGGTATCCCGACACGTCCACGACGTGGTCGCCGAGGGCCAGGGTCTCGTCCGCCGTCACCGTCAGCACGGTGGCCGAGGCCGCATCGGTGCCGCCGATCCACCGCTCGTCGGGGCCGTCGAAGGAGCCCAGCAGGGCGACCCGGTACCGGCCGGGTCGGACCCGGACGGAGAAGTCGTGGTCCTCGTCGTTCTGCCAGGTGTCGAGCACGAGGTCCTCCGTGCCGTTCTCGGGCCGGAGGCGCACCTTGACCGGGATGCCGACGCCGTACTGGTCGCGCACCGAGCCGCTCACCAGCCCGGTGCGCTCGGTGAGCCTCAGCTCCAGCTCGCCGTCGCCCGAGCGGAACCACCGAGAGGTGGACCGGTAGCGACCGGTGGGGTCCGAGGCGGTCACGAGGTACTCGACGTCGTCGGGGAGGTCGAGCGAGAACGCGCCGCGCTCGTCGGTCGTGGTCGTGGCGACCGCGGGCGACAGCCTGTCGTCATGGGCGGTCACCGTGAGCCCCTGCAGCCCCCGACCGGAGGAGTCGTCGGTGACGCGGCCGGTGACGACGACGGCCGCACCCGTCGCGGCCCCCGCCGGAGGCGCGACGAGCGCCGTCGCCAGGACGGACAGGACGACGGTGAGCAGGACGTGACGACGCATGGATCCCCCGGATCAGCCGGGCGGGATGCCCGGGACGTCGACGAGTGTAGGGACGCGACGACCCGGTGTCCGCGTCTTCGCCAGGATCGCCTCTACGGTGGGGACATGCGTCCCGTCGTCGTCGACCTGGCTCGTGATCCGGACGGCTACGCCGCCTTCCACGACGCCTACGCGCGCGCCCACACGGAGCGCTTCGACGAGCCGTGGGGGTTCGCCGAGAAGCGCACCAACCTGACCAGCGACGCGTACGCCGAGCACGTCGTCGTGGCGGGTGAGGTCGACGGGGAGGTCGTCGGGGGAGCGTGGGTGTCGTTCCCGCAGCAGGACAACCGGACGCTCGCCTACCTGCACGTCTTCGTCGTGCCGGAGGAGCGTCGTCGAGGGCACGGGAGCCTGCTGCTGCGCGAGGTCGAGCGGCTCGCGCAAGAGCGCGGTCGGGCGAACGCGTTCGCGGAGGCCTCGTGGCCGGTGGAGCAGTCCGAGGGGCCGGGGTCGGCGTTCGCGCTGTCGCACGGGTACGCCGTCGACCTGCTCGACGCGATCCGCGCTCTCCCGCTGCCCGCCGAGGTCGCCCCGCCGGTGTGGCGCGACGGGTACACGTCGGTGGCCTGGCGTCGCTGCCCCGACGAGTGGCTCGACCAGTACGCGGTCCTGCGGGCGCTGATCCTCGCGGAGGCGCCGTCAGGGGAGGTAGGGCTGGAGCCCGAGTACTTCGACGCCGAGCGGGTGCGTCACGAGGAGGCCCGCTGGGCCGAGCAGGGCCGGGTCGGGCAGACGGTCGCCGCCGTCGCGCCCGACGGCACCCTCGCCGGCCACACCCAGCTCGTGGTGCCCGACCACGGCGACACCGCCTACCAGTGGGACACGCTCGTCCTCCCCGCCCACCGTGGCCACGGCCTCGGGCTCGCGATGAAGACCGCCGCCCTCGACGAGGCCGCCGACCTCCTCTCCGGCCGCGCCCGCGTGACCACCTGGAACGCCGCCTCGAACACGCCGATGATCGCGGTCAACGAGGCCCTTGGCTACCGGCAGGTGGCGTGGGCGGCGGAGCTGGTCAAGCCGTTGGGTCGCTGAGGGTTTCGACCTGCGGCTGTGCTGCTCGTCCTGCGGCTGCGCTGCTGCGGCTTGTTGTTCGGGTGGGGGTGCGCTGGCGCAGCTCCTCGTTCGGGTGGGGCTGCGTTGGTGCGGCTTCGACTCGTCCTGCGCTCCGAAAGGGCCTCGACCGGGCGGCTGGCGACCGCGCTGGTCTGGGGTCTCGGGCTGCGGCTTGGTGCTGGGGGTGGACGCAAGAATCTGCGTTTGCGCCCCCTCAGCGGTGGATCTGCCACAGAAACGCCGGCGGGGTCGGACGTGCGTTGTATCCCGAACGCTTCTGCGTTCGCGACGGGATCCCGTAGGAAACGCAGAAGTGTTCGCCCTCCAATGCACGAACGCAGAATCTCGCGTCCCCCGCGAGCCACAGCCCGAGAACCCGGGCCACCGCGCCCGCCAGCTGCCCGGTCGAGGCCTTTCGGAGACCACCCCCAGCGAGAGCCGAGGCAGCGCACCAGCAAGCCCAGACCACCTGCGCCAGCGCACCAGCAAGACCGGACCCCCCGAGGCAGCGCACCAGCAAGACGAGACCCCCCCCGGGGGCAGCGCACCAGCAAGCCCAGACCCTCCCGCGGCAGCGCACCAGCAAGACCAGACCCCCGCGGCAGCGCACCCGCAGGACGACGCCCAGCAGGACCCCCGCGACGTCACATCTTGCGGAACCGCACCCACTTGACGGAGTGGTCGCTGCCCTTGCGGAGCACGAGGTCGGCGCGGCCGCGGGTGGACTGGATGTTCTCGCGCAGGTTGGGCCAGTTGATGGTGTCCCACAGCTCCTCGGCGCGGGCGACGGCCTCGTCGTCGGTGAGGCTGCTGTAGCGGTGGAAGTAGGAGGCCGGGTCGGCGAAGGCGGTGCGGCGCAGGGCGAGGAACCGGTCGACGTACCAGCGGCGGATGTCCTTGCTCGACGCGTCGACGTAGATCGAGAAGTCGAAGTAGTCGCTGACCGACAGGCCGGGGGAGCCGTCGCCACGGTCCTTCGCCGGCGCGAGCACGTTGAGGCCCTCGACGATGACGATGTCGGGCCGTTCCACGACCACCGTCTCCTCGGTGCGGTCGTAGGTCAGGTGGGAGTAGACGGGGGCGGTCACCTGCTCGACGCCCGACTTCACGTCGATGACGAACCGCAGCAGCGCCTTGCGGTCATAGGACTCCGGGAAGCCCTTGCGCTGCAGGATGCCGCGACGCTCCAGCTCGGCGTTCGGCCACAGGAACCCGTCGGTGGTCACCAGCTTCACGTGCGGGTGCTCGGGCGACGTCGACAGCAGCTCGCGGAGGAGGCGGGCGGTGGTCGACTTGCCGACGGCGACCGACCCGGCGACGCCGATGACGAACGGCGTGCGCTGCGGCTGCGGCTCGCGCAGGAACGACTCGGTGGCCTCCCAGAGGCGGGTCGCGGCGCGCACGCGCAGGCTGATGAGCTCGGTCAGCGGCAGGTACACCTGCCGCACCTCGTCGATGTCGAGCTCCTCGCCGAGGCCCTTGAGACGTTGGACGTCGTCCTCGGTGAGGGGCTGGGGGACGTCGTCGGCGAGGTCGGCCCACGCCGACCGCTCGATCTCGACGTACGGCGAGAGCTCACGGGCCATGACGCCATCCTGCCGGTACCGGGGCCCACGGGCGCTCCTGGGTACCCTGGAGCGCATGTGCGGAATCGTGGGATACGTCGGGCACCGCAACGCCCTCGACGTCGTCATGGGCGGGTTGCGACGGCTCGAGTACCGCGGGTACGACTCCGGCGGTGTCGCCCTGCCCGACCCCACGACCGGACGGATCGCCTGGGCGAAGAAGGCCGGAAAGCTGGCCAACCTCGACGGCGTCCTGGCCGAGACGACGATGCCGGAGACGACCACCGGCATCGGCCACACCCGCTGGGCGACGCACGGTGCGCCGAACGACCGGAACGCCCACCCGCACCTGAGCGAGGACGGCCGCCTGGCGGTCGTGCACAACGGCATCATCGAGAACTTCGCGGTGCTGCGGGCCGAGCTCGAGGCTGCCGGGCACGAGCTGCAGTCCGAGACCGACACCGAGGTGGTCGTGCACCTGCTCTCCGACGAGCTGCAGCGCACCCCCGCCCTCGACGACGCCGTCCGCGCCGTCTGCCAGCGGCTAGAGGGCGCGTTCACCCTCGTCTTCACCGACGCGCAGCAGCCCGAGGTCGTGGTCGGCGCCCGACGCAACTCCCCGCTCGTGGTGGGTCGCGGCGACGGCGAGAACTTCCTCGGCTCCGACGTGTCGGCCTTCATCGAGTTCACGCGCGAGGCCGTCGAGCTCGGCCAGGACCAGGTCGTCGCCATCACGCGCGACTCCATGACGGTCACCGACTTCGACGGCGCGCCCGCCGAGACCACCAGCTACCACGTCGACTGGGACGTGTCCGCCGCCGAGAAGGGCGGCTACGACTGGTTCATGCTCAAGGAGATCGACGAGCAGCCGCAGGCCGTCGCCGAGACGCTGCTGGGACGCTACGGCCGGTCAGGCCGCCTGCAGCTCGACGAGATGCGCCTCAGCGACGACGAGCTGCGCGACGTCGACAAGATCATCATCATCGCCTGCGGCACCGCGTCGTACGCCGGTCTGGTCGCGAAGTACGCGATCGAGCACTGGACGCGCATCCCGTGCGAGGTCGAGCTGGCGTCGGAGTTCCGCTACCGCGACCCGATCATCGACCGGTCGACGCTCGTGGTGGCGATCAGCCAGTCGGGCGAGACGATGGACACGCTCATGGCGATCCGCTACGCCCGGCAGCAGCGGGCTCGGGTGCTGAGCATCTGCAACACCAACGGCTCGACCATCCCGCGCGAGTCCGACGCGGTCATCTACACGCACGCCGGCCCCGAGGTGGCGGTCGCGTCGACCAAGGGCTTCCTGTCGCAGATCGTCGCCTGCTACCTGCTCGGTCTGTACCTGGCGCAGGTGCGGGGCGTGAAGTACGGCGACGAGATCGACGCCATCATGGCCGCGCTCGAGAAGCTGCCGGCCGGCATCCAGCGGATGCTCGACGAGGGCGAGCAGGTCCGCAAGCTCGCGGCCGAGCTCGTCGACACCCGTTCCGTGCTGTTCCTCGGCCGCCACGTCGGCTACCCCGTGGCGCTCGAGGGTGCGCTGAAGCTCAAGGAGCTCGCGTACCTGCACGCCGAGGGGTTCGCGGCCGGTGAGCTGAAGCACGGTCCGATCGCGCTCATCGAGGACGGCATCCCCGTGTTCGTCGTCGTGCCGCCGAAGGCCCGCGACCAGCTGCAGGAGAAGATCGTCAGCAACATCCAGGAGATCCGCGCGCGCGGTGCCCTCACCATCGTGCTCGCCGAGGACGGCGACGACGACGTCGTGCCGTACGCCGACCACCTGATCCGGCTGCCGAAGGTGCCGACGCTGCTGCAGCCGCTCGTCGCCACGGTGCCGCTGCAGATCTTCGCGTGCGAGCTGGCCGGTCTGCTCGGCCACGACGTCGACCAGCCGCGGAACCTCGCCAAGTCCGTCACGGTCGAGTAGACCGCCGTGTCCGGCATCAGGGGCGCCGCGCACCTGCGCTCGGTCGGCGCGGCGCGGGTCAGCGTGTCGTGCTGGCACGGCCCGCCGGTGGCGACGGCGTCCGTCGTGGCGGAGGCTTGAGCCCGTGCTGAACGCCCACACCGTCGCCCAGGTCCGTGCTGCCGAGGAGCGACTGGCCGCCGAGATCGGCTGGGACGCGCTGATGCAGCGAGCTGCCCGCGGTCTCGCCGACGCCCTCGCCGACGTGCCGGCCGGTGCGACGGTCCTCGTCCTCGTCGGCCCCGGCAACAACGGAGGCGACGCGCTCTTCGCCGCCACGCACCTGCTCGCCCGTGGCGTCCGCGTCGACCTCGCGCTGCTCGACCCCGACGCCGTCCACGCCGAGGGACTGGCCGCGGCCGAGGCGGCCGGGGCCCGGCGCGTGTCGTCGCCGGGCGACCAGCGGTGGTGCCTCGACGCGCTGTTCGGCATCGGCGCACGTCCCGGCCTCGAGGGACGTGCGGGGGAGTGGGCCGACTGGACCCACGACACCGACGCCCACGTGGTCGCGGTCGACGTCCCGTCGGGCGTGGCCGTCGACACGGGCGCCACCTCCGGCCGGCACGTCCGCGCCGACCGCACCGTCACGTTCGGCACCCTCAAGGTCTGCTCGATCGTGGGGCCCGCCGCCGACGCCGGCGGCGGAGAGCCGCCGACGCTCGTCGACATCGGCCTCGGCCCGCACCTCGACGCGCCGACCGTGACGTCGCTCGAGGCCACCGACGTCGAGCTCCTCCGCCGGCACGTGCCCGGCGCCGCGTCGCACAAGTACGCGCGTGGCGTGGTCGGGGTCGACGCCGGCTCCGACGCCTACGCCGGCGCCGCGCACCTGTGCGTCGCGGGCGCGCAGTCGGGACTTGCCGGCATGGTGCGCTTCGTCGGCAGCGACACCCTCGCGGCGCGGGTGGTCGACCGCGCACCGGAGGTCGTGCACGGCCGCGGACGGGTGCAGGCCTGGGTCGTCGGACCCGGGGCGGGCGACGACGTGGCCGACCAGCTGGCCGCCTGCCTCGACGACGACGTGCCGCTCGTCGTCGACGCCGGCGCGCTCGCGCACCTGCCGCGTCCCGCCGGCGTGCCCGCGCTCCTGACGCCGCACGCCGGTGAGCTCGCCCGGCTGCTCGACGTCGAGCGCGAGACCGTGGAGGCCGACCCGCTGGAGCACGCGCGGCAGGCCGCCGTGCACTGGGACGCGACCGTGCTGCTCAAGGGAGCCCGCACGGTCGTCGTGGCTCCTGACGGACGCGCGGCCGTCAACCTGTCCGGCACCCCGTGGCTCGGCACGGCGGGCTCGGGCGACGTCCTCGCCGGCTTCGCGGCGTCGCTGCTCGCCGGCGGGCTCGACCCGTTCGACGCCGGGCGGCACGCCGCCCTCCTGCACGGCGCCGCCGGCGTCCGCGCGAACCCGGGCGGACCGTTCGTGGCGTCCGACGTCGCCGCCGCCCTCCCGCGAACCCTGGCCGCGTTCCTCGCCGGCTCGCTGGAGCAGGTGCGCGCGTGGTGAGCCCGCAGGCCGAGGCCGTCGTCGACCTCGAGGCGTACCGGCACAACGTGGCCACCCTCGCGGCGCACGCGCCCGGCGCCGCGCTGATGTCCGTCGTCAAGGCCGACGCCTACGGCCACGGTCTGCGACCGGTCGCGCGGGCCGCGCGCGACGCGGGAGCGTCGTGGCTCGGCGTCGTCACCGTCGAGGAGGCCCTCGCGCTGCGCGAGGCCGGCGACACCGGGCCCGTCCTGTGCTGGCTCGCAGCACCCGGCGCCGCCTACGGCGCCGCGGTCGAGCACGACGTCGAGCTCACGGCGTCGTCGGTCGAGCAGCTCGACGAGATCCTCCACGACGCACCGACGGGTCGACGACCCCGCGTGCAGCTCAAGGTCGACACCGGGCTCTCGCGCAACGGCGCCCGCGGTCCGGCGTGGGACGAGCTCGTCGCCGCGGCCTCCCGCGCGCAGGCCGCGGGGAAGGTCGAGGTCACCGGCGTGTGGTCGCACCTGGCGTGCGCCGACGAGCCCGGCCATCCCGCCAACGACCAGCAGGAGACCGTGTTCCGGGCCGCGCTCGACGTCGTCGGCGAGGCCGGGCTTGAGCCGCAGTGGCGCCACCTCGCCAACTCCGCCGCCCTGCTGACCCGCCCCAGCGCGCACTTCGACCTCGTCCGTCCGGGCATCGCCACGTACGGCATCGACCCCGACCCCGCGGTCGCCGGCATCGTCGACCTGCGTCCGGTCATGACGCTGCGCGCGCGGCTCGCACAGGTCAAGCGGGTCCCCGCCGGCACCGCCGTGTCCTACGGCCACACGTGGACCACCGACCGCGAGACCACCCTCGGCCTCGTGCCGCTGGGATACGGCGACGGTGTCCTGCGCTCCGCGTCGGGTCGCGCCGAGGCCGCCCACGACGGCGAGCGCGTGCCGGTCGTCGGCCGCATCTGCATGGACCAGCTGGTCGTCGACCTGGGGGACCGCCCGGCGCGGCGCGGCGACGTCGTCACCCTGTTCGGCGCCGCCCCCGGTGCCCCCACCGCCCAGGACTGGGCGAGCGCCGCCGGTACGATCGCCTACGAGGTCGTCACCCGACTCGGCGACCGCGTCGTGCGTACCCACCGAGGCTGAGGGCCGTCCGAGCCCCGCCACCGAGGACAGTGATGAGCCCCGCCCCCTCCCGTCTGGCAGCACTCGCCGCGACCGCCGGAGCCTTCGTGGCTGCCGGCGTGACCGCCAAGGTCGTCGACACCCGACGTCGCGAGCACCGGCGCGAGCAGCGCGGCGAGGAGGTGCCGTTCGGCAGCGTGCACAGCCCCGCCCGCACCGTCGTCGCCTCCGACGGCGTGCCCCTCAACGTCGAGGTCGACGAGGCCGACGCGGCGCACGCGGGCAGCGCGGCGCCCACCGTCGTGTTCGTCCACGGGTGGGTGTGCACCCTCGACACCTGGCACTACCAGCGCCTCGCGCTGCGCGGCCTCGTGCGGATGGTGTTCTACGACCAGCGCTCCCACGGCGGCTCCGGCCGCTCGACGCGCCAGGGGTCGAGCTTCAGCCAGCTCGCCGACGACCTGCGGACCGTCCTCGACGAGGTCGTGCCCGAGGGCCCCGTCGTGCTCGTCGGGCACTCGATGGGCGGCATCACGGTGCAGCAGCTCGCGGCGGAGTCGCCCGAGCTGTTCGGCGACAGGGTCGTGGGTGCCGTGCTGCTCTCGACCAGCGACAACCGGCTCGTGCGGCAGAGCCCGGCGCTGCGCCGCGTCCTGCCGTTCCTGCGGGCCGGCGCGCCCCTGCTCGACTGGGGCCGGACCTTCAACAGCTACAGCGTCATCCGTCGCTGGGCGGTCGGGCCCGACGCGCCCCGCAAGTACGCCGACATGTCCGACGAGATGATCCTGCGCGCCCAGACGCACGTGCTGCTCGACTTCTACCCCGCGTTCGTGGACCTCGACGTCCGCAGCGGCGCCGAAGGGCTGGGGCGGGTGCCCGTCGTCGTCGCCTGCGGCGACCACGACCTGCTCACGCCCATCAAGCACGCCCGACGCCTCGCGCGCACCATCGAGGACGCGCGTCTGGTGACGCTCGGCGGTGCCGGGCACATGGTGCCGTTCGAAGAGAACGTGGCCGTCACCCGGATCATCGAGGACCTGCTCGACCGGATCGGGCACCCCGTGCGCGAGGGCGACCGGTGATGCGGGCGCTCGACGTCCTCGACGCCGGCCCCGAGCACGCCGAGGCGATCGTCGACATCATCCACCGCTCGTTCAGCGTCCGACCCGACCTCGACCCGCCCTCGACCGCCCTCGACGAGACCGTCGAGTCGGTGTCGGAGGTGCTCGCCACGGCCGGTGGGCTGCTCGTGGAACGTCGCGGCGTGCCCATGGGCGCGCTGCTGTTCGACGAGTCGCGGCCGGGCAAGCTCGGCCTGCGTCGCGTGTCGGTCGACCCGGAGATCCAGGCCCGCGGCGTCGCGTCGGCCATGGTCGGCGTCGCGGAGGACACGGCCGAGGAGCGCGGCAAGGACGGCATCTGGCTGCACGTGCGCGAGGAGCTGCCCGACACGGTGCGGTTCTGGACCC